>ERZ791923.33-NODE-33-length-190114-cov-7.856865_pt1 | contig 190114 bp, 145 predicted proteins | sample MGYA00510133_ERZ791923 | MGnify/ENA primary metagenome ERZ791923 (study PRJEB30046, sample SAMN00792106) | human gut metagenome | study: EMG produced TPA metagenomics assembly of the A metagenome-wide association study of gut microbiota in type 2... | reverse complement strand
CACTTTGTCGGGGTGTCCTTCAGACACCGATTCGGATGTGAATAAGTATCCCATTGTTGTGGTAAATTAAAATTGTTAATGGTTTGTTTTTATCCGTGTACGGACAGAGTAGAGAAGTAATCTTCGGGGAAATAACAATGTGTTTTAGCATTTTTTTCCGTGGTTGCAAGCTACTCAAATCTTTCCACTTTTTATTTTCGCTGCAAAGATAGTGATATAAATTGGAATAATTACAATTTCAGTTTCTTTTTAACATAGCTTTATGCTCCTGCCTGTCGGTAAATCATTCCAGATATAATTCTGACAATGTTTTTTGAAGGGTGGGGTGGATTGCATTTCCTGCAATTTCGATTAACGGTTTCATTACAAAATCTCTTTCCGTCATCAATGGATGAGGAACCGTAAGCTCAGGTGTCTGGAGTACGAGATTGTCATATAAAAGAATATCAATATCAATGAGCCGGTCGCTGTAGCTGCCGTTGACTGATTTCTTTGTCCTGCCGAGTTCTTTCTCTATTTCCTGCGTGATATGAAGCACTTCGATAGGGGAGAGATTGGTTTCCAGTCCGATTGCTGCATTCAGAAAGCTGTGGTCTGATTTAAATCCCCAAGGGGCTGTTTCATAAAAAGAGGATAGGGAAACTTGCTTCCCTATCCTTTCCTGTAGTTTATAGATGGCGGTACGTAAATTAGCTTCTTTATCGCCAAGGTTTGTACCTAATCCCAGATAAATTGTTGCCATAGAATGATGGTTTATTTATCCAGAATCAGCATGGCATCACCGTATGTTCCAAAACGGTAGTCTTCTTTCAGTGCGATGTTGTAAGCATCCATGATCAGTTCATATCCTCCGTAAGCACATACAAGCATCAGCATGGTAGAAAGCGGCATGTGGAAATTGCTTACCATGGCATTGGCTACTGAGAAGTCGTAAGGAGGGAAAATAAACTTGTTGGTCCATCCTTCGAACTCTTTCAAATGGCCGTCTGTACCCACAGCTGTTTCAATGGCACGCATCACAGTAGTACCGATAGCGCATACTTTGTTGCCTCTGTCTTTGGCTTCGTTGACGATGCGGCAGGCTTCCGCGTTGACGAACATCTGTTCTGAATCCATTTTATGCTTGGTTAAATCTTCCACATCGATGTCGCGGAAGTTACCCAATCCGGCATGCATGGTGATGAAAGAGAAGTCGATGCCTTTGATTTCCATACGTTTCATAAGCTCACGGCTGAAGTGAAGACCGGCTGCCGGTACGGTAACGGCTCCTTCATTTTTGGCGTAGATAGTCTGGAAACGTTCTTCGTCTTCCGGTTCTGCCGGACGATGGATGAAAGGAGGCAATGGAGGTTCTCCCAAGGCATACAAAGCCTTCTTGAATTCATCATGAGGACCGTCGTACAAAAAGCGGAGTGTACGTCCGCGAGAAGTCGTATTGTCAATTACTTCGGCCACCATCGAGTCATCGTCGCCGAAGTACAACTTGTTACCGATACGGATTTTACGGGCGGGATCTACCAGCACATCCCACAAGCGCAGTTCTTCGTTCAACTCACGGAGCAGGAATACTTCAATGCGGGCACCTGTTTTTTCCTTGTTACCATACAAACGAGCAGGAAAGACTTTGGTATCGTTAAAGATAAACACGTCTTTGTCGTCGAAATAGTTCAGTATATCCTTGAAATTGACATGTTCAATTTCTCCGGTTGACTTGTGAATTACCATCAGGCGGGATTCATCTCTGTATTTAGCCGGATAAAGAGCGATTTTTTCTTCCGGCAACTTGAATTTGAATTGTGACAGTTTCATCTTCTTCCTTTCTTTCCTTAATCGTTTATAACTTCTATTTCTTGCTGGTCGAGCCAGGCTTCAAAATCTTCCACTTTCATGCAGTCTTCCAACTTTACTTCTCCTACCCGTGTACGTATCAGACCGGTCAGGTGGGCACCGCTTTGCAGTGCTTGGCCAATGTCTCTGGCCAATGCCCGTATGTAAGTACCCTTGCTACAGACTACCCGTATCTTAATTTCCGGCAGGTTGCATTCCAGCAGCTCGATTTCATCAATGACCAGAACTTTGGGTTTCAGTTCTACTTCATCTCCTTTTCTAGCCAGGTCGTATGCACGCTTCCCGTCTATCTTGCATGCGGAAAATGCCGGTGGTACCTGTTCAATGGTGCCGACAAACTTTTTCAATGTTTCCTCGACCATTTCTTTGGTGATGTGGTCGGTAGGGTAAGTCGCATCAATCTCCTTTTCCAGGTCGAATGAGGGAGTGGTTGCTCCCAGCTGGAGAGTGGCAATGTACTCTTTTGTATGATACTGGAACTCCTCAATACGCTTTGTGGCCTTTCCGGTACAGATAATCATCACTCCGGTGGCCAGTGGATCGAGCGTTCCGGCATGTCCTACTTTTATTTTCTTTACTCCTAATTTGCGACTGATGTGGTATCTTATCTTATTGACCACGGCAAAAGAGGTCCATCGCAGTGGCTTGTCAAAATATAATACTTCTCCTTCTTTGAAATTCATTCTTTGGTTGTAAATTGTTGTTGAGGCTGCTTATCCCAGCAGACTGCACGCAATTGTAATTACTCCGGCAATGGCGCAATATACGCCGAACCATATCAATTTTCCTTTCTTTACAATGTTAATCATCCATTTGCAAGCTACGCAACCTGAAATAAAAGCAGCTAAGAAACCAATAATAAGTGCACCCATACTGATTTCTGCATTAGCGGCTGAAGCATTTTTTACAATTTCCATTCCAGAAAGCAGTGCTTCTCCTAAAATCGGGGGGATAACCATGAGGAAAGAGAATTGTGCCAGTGTTTCCTTCTTGTTTCCCAAAATCAGTCCGGTAGCGATGGTGCTTCCTGAGCGTGACAATCCTGGCATGACTGCACAGGCCTGAGCCAGTCCGATGATGAATGCATCACGCAGGCTGATTTTTTCTTTCTGCCGAGGTCTGGCGTAATAAGAAAAAGCCAGCAACACGGCAGTCAGTAACAACATGCATCCTACGATCAGCAAACCGGAGCCGAAAATTTCTTCTACGTAATCTTTAAAGAATATTCCGACAATGCCGATAGGAATCATTGACACAAGAATGTTGATGACATATTTGGTCTCGTCATTCATTTTCCATTTAAACAATCCCCGGAAAATCCAGTCAATTTCTTTCCACAAGATAACCAGTGTACTCAGTACGGTAGCAATGTGAACCACTACAGTGAAAGTCAGATTTTCTTCACCTTGAATGCCGAACAAAGCCGATCCGATGGCAAGGTGTCCACTACTACTTACGGGGAGGTATTCTGTCAGTCCCTGCAGAATTCCTAAAATTAAGGCTTCAAACCAACTCATTGCATTTATTCTTTAGTAATTGTTTCTTCTTTGTCTTTAGGTTTTCTCAGAATGCCATAAATCATGAAAATAAATCCCAAAAAGCAAACAACGGGAGCTACTTTGATGCGGCGTACACTGAAAATATCTGGTTCAAAAGCTGTTTCAGTGGAGCCTGGTCCGCTCATTAACAGGAATCCGATGATAATGACTATCATACCTATGGCAAGCAGTATGAAGTTTGTTTTATCAAAAGCAAAACTTTTTTTGTCCATAATGAATTTTGTCTATTTAGTTTGAACATTAAAGGCGATATAAATCTCCGGCTTTCATCTTCAAATATTTGTTGATGGAGATGTAGGCACATAAGGTGGCGATGAGGATACCCGAGATAAAGACAGCTCCCATTACGCAAAGCATAATTTCCGGAGTAATAAGTTCCAGTAGCCCTGGTTCATAATTGACGAGCATGTAGGACATACTGATAAGCAGGGCATTGGTCATAGCCGCCGCAAGAATGCCTATCCATACATTTCTGACAATGAACGGTCGCCGGATGAATGACCAGCTTGCACCTACCAGTTTCATGGTGTGAATCAGAAAACGTTTGGAGTAAATGGTCAGTCGTATGGTATTGTTGATCAATGCAAATGAAATAAGGGTGAGCAAAGCAGCTAGCCCTAACAGGAACATGCTGATCTTACGTATGTTCTGGTTGATGGTGTCAATCAGGTCCTGCGGATAATTTACTTCAATGACTTTTTTATTGTCCAGCAGTTTTTCCTGAATCCAGCTCAGACTGTCAGAATTGGCATATGCTGCATTGAGCTTGATTTCGATGGAAGCCGTAAATGGATTATAGCCTAAGAATTCAGCCGGATCTGTTCCCATGGCTTCTGTCTGTTCTTTCAGAGCCTGTGCTTTTGATATGTAGGTGGCCTGCTTCACAAAAGGCTCTTCTTCCAGCTGCTTTTGGAAGCGGATGGCTTCTGCTTCTTTCATGTCGTCGTTGAGGAGAACGGAAAAGTTGATATTCTCACGTACGTATACAGAAAGATTATTGGCGGTCATAACAAAAAAGACCACCATACCCAACAACAGCAGTACCAGCATTGTACTGATGCAGGAGGTAATGAATTGCATATCGAAAAGACTGCCCGACTTCTGACTCATAATTTCTTATTTTTTTCTGAATACATAAATCATGGAACTGCTTCGGTCTTTCTTAGCCAGTGAAACAATCCATGCTTCCGTTCCGGCAATCAGGCCTTTTAGGAACGGGAAAGCACTTTTCCGGTACTTCTCGCTCAGCATAGATACGTAAAACGCATCAAAAGGCATCGGATGTCGCTCGCAGAGAATAAAGTCGTGTTTGGCTCCAAACTGCTGCATAACGGAAGGGCTGAAATGCCACAAATGTCGGGGAACATCGTAGGCACCCCACATTTCTTTGTACTTCTCTGCATCGAATGAAGTGGGGTTGGGCACGGCTATAATGAGTATACCCTGATCTTTCAGAATACGCTTCAGTGTTTCCCAGGTCTCATTTAAATGTTCCAGATGCTCCATGACATGCCACAATGTAATTACATCGAACGATTTGTCGGCGAATTCATTGAGGGCTTCCGGAGCTGCCACATCCAGTTCAAAGTGCTCTTTGGCAAACTGGCGGGCTTGAGGGCTTTTTTCGATGGCAGAAACGTGCCATCCTCTTTCCTGCATGAAATGCGGAAAATAGCCTGTGCCTGTACCGATGTCCAGCAGGCTGCCCTGGTTTAATCTGGAATTATGCTTGACAAGGCGTGCTTTACGGGCAAGCATAACACGGCGCACCCAGTGATATACACGGTTCATTAACCCTTTGTGTGTATCGCTGTGTGAAATATAATCTGGAGTTTCGTAGTAGCGTCCTATTTCTGCTTCAACCGGAACAGGATGAGTGAACTGGAAACCGCAGTCTTTGCAACGACAAATCTGAAAAGACTCACCGGAAGCATAGTGGTCTGTACATGTCATTACCTCTTCAAAGTGGTTTCCTCCACAAAGTGGACATTTATCTATTTTCAGTATATTCACTTTATTCCCTAATTTGCTGCAAAATAACAAATAAAAAGCCTATGCCATGATTTTCTTTAAAAGTTTTTAAGAGTAATAGGATGCTTTATGTATGTTTTTTGTAACTTAGCCCCGAATAATGAATATTTGCCAATAGATTATGGAGAAAAAGAGATTGACACGGTCAAACAATCGTATGATAGGTGGGGTCTGTGCTGGAATAGCCGATTATTTTGGATGGGATATTACTTTAGTACGTATTATTTATGTGCTGGCCACATTTTTTACGGCTTTTTCTGGTGGATTGGTTTATCTGATTCTCTGGCTGGTAATGCCGGAGGCCGGAAGAGAAAGTAATTAAAAAACAGACTTGTATAAAGCAGTATACGTGCTGTAATTGTTTAGGTTTTCCTCGCGCGAACCGTATGTTTTGCGGAGCGGAAACCTATGTTTTTCATGCCGGAAACGTAAGTTTCCGCCTTGTGAAATGTAAAAAACCTGCAAGCATCTTGAAAAAAATGCTTGCAGGTTTTTATTGAGATTTCTCCAAACTATTTCAGTAAGAATTATTCAGTTACTTCTATGCCTTTCAGAGTAGCAGAACTGGACTCTGTAATTTTTACCTTTACAAAGTCGCCGATGCGATGGCTGCCACGGTCAAAGACTACTACTTTATTTTGTTCCGTACGACCGAACAACTGTTCTTTAGAGCGCTTGGATACACCTTCTACCAATACTTCGAAAGTTTTTCCTACATCTTTGGCATTGCTTTCGGCAGAAAGCTGGTTCTGCAGTTCAATCATTTCATTCAGTCGGCGGATTTTGATTTCTTCGGGCACGTCATCCGGAAGATGTTTGGAAGCGTATGTACCCGGACGTTCAGAATATTTGAACATGAAAGCCGAGTCGTAAGCACATTCGCGCATCAGCGACAAAGACATCTGGTGGTCTTCTTCTGTTTCAGAATGGAAGCCCGAGAAAATATCGGTACTGAGTCCGCAGTCGGGGATAATTCTCCGGATAGCAGCCACTCTTTCCAGGTACCATTCACGGGTATATTTACGGTTCATCAGTTTCAGGATGCGTGAACTTCCGCTCTGTACGGGCAAGTGGATGTGCTTGCATACATTGGGCACTTCTGCGATGACATGAAGCGTTTCGTCACTCATGTCTTTGGGGTGTGAAGTGGTGAAACGTACGCGCATGTCGGGCACCGCTTCGGCCACGATACGGAGCAGCATAGGGAAGGTTACTGTCTGGCCGTCTTTTTCAAAACGGTATGAGTTGACGTTCTGTCCCAACAAGGTTACTTCCTTATAGCCTTTTCGTTGCAGGTCGCGTACTTCGTTCAGGATACTTTCTACGTCACGGCTGCGTTCCCGTCCGCGTGTGTAAGGCACAATACAGTAATGGCAGAAATTGTTGCATCCTCGCATGATGGAAACAAAGCCTGAAATATGGTTTCCGCAAATGCGTGAAGGTATCACGTCGCGGTACGTTTCCGTAGTAGAAAGTTCCACATTGATGGCTTTTTCGCCTGCTTCTACAGCTCCAATCAGGTCGGGGAGGGTCAGATAGGCATCCGGACCAGCTACCAGGTCTACATGATGCTTTTCTATCAGCTCATTTTTCACTCTCTCGGCCATGCATCCCAGTACGCCCACAATCAGGTTTTTCCGCTTTTTGCGCAAAGAATGGAAAAATTCCAGTCGGTTCAGGATTTTCTGTTCCGCATTGTCGCGGATAGAGCAGGTGTTCATGAATACGGCATCGGCTTCCTCCAGTGTGTCGCAAGGAGAATATCCAGCCATTTGCATGATAGATGCAATTACTTCACTGTCTGCCACATTCATCTGGCATCCGTAGGTCTCGATAAACAATTTCTTGTTTTCGTGTTCAGTTGCAGATTTAAAGTCTGCTCCTGTAGCTTCTTTTGTCATAAGGTTTTCTATATTAAAAATTTGCTTGCAAAGATATCTGTTTCTTGGTTAACTTCCATAAAAAGGGTGGGAGATATAGATTTTATTCGTATCTTTGAAGAAAACCTTAACACTTAATATTTATGGATATAATTCAAGTTCTTGTTTTTTTAGGTATAATTGGCTGGGGACTTTTTCAGGTCAGGACTCAAAAACAGAAGAAGCCGAAGCGTGCAAAGACCGTAAGACAGGCACCTCCGGCAGCATCTTTTTCTGTAGAAGAGGAGATTCCTGAAGAAGTGATACCAGCTCCTGTACCCGAAGCAAGGAAGAAACGGAGATACACTTCTGTCAAACCTTCCACTCCGAAAGAACAAGCATTGAATGTACCGAAAAAAGAGGAGCAGAAGCCTGAAATAGCTTTTCGTAATGCAGCAGATGCACGTAGGGCTTTTATCTATTCTGAAATTTTTCGTCGTAAATATGACTGATTGACTAACTTTTTTAATACTAACATAAAAAACACTTGATACTATGAGCTTTAACTTTATTACGGCAGCCGAAGCTGCCAGCTATATTAAGGATGGAGACATTGTTGGACTGAGTGGCTTCACCCCTGCCGGAAGTCCGAAAGCTGTGACTGCAGAGTTAGCGAAAATAGCAGAAGAAAAGCATGCAAGGGGAGAAGCTTTTCAGATAGGTGTGATAACGGGAGCTTCTACGGGAGATTCTTGTGACGGGATGTTGACGCGTGCGCACGCCATTAAGTTCCGTGCTCCTTATACCACTAATACAGATTTCCGCAAGGCTGTGAATAACGGCGAAATCAATTATACAGACATTCACCTCTCACAAGTGGCTCAACGTTTGCGTTCTGGCTTTTTGGGGCATGTGAATGTAGCCATCATAGAAGCTTGTGAAATTACGGAAGACGGACGTATTTACCTGACTGCAGGAGTAGGTATTACACCTACTATCGCTCGATTGGCTGATAAAATTATTGTGGAATTGAATGCGGCGCATAGTAAAAGCCTGATAGGCATGCACGATTTGTATGAAATGGAGCGTCCTCCTTATCGCCGTCCGATTCCTATCGTACGTCCTAGCGACCGTATTGGTCTTCCTTATGTTCAGGTCGATCCTTCCAAGATTGTGGGTGTGGTAGAAACGAATATACCGGATGAGGCACGTGGTTTCCATGAATCTGACCCAGTGACGGATAAAATCGGTCAGAATGTGGCTGAGTTTTTAGCTTCAGATATGCGTAAGGGAATTATTCCTTCTACATTCCTTCCTTTACAATCGGGAGTAGGAAATATTGCCAATGCCGTGTTGAGCGCATTGGGTAAGGATCCCAGCATTCCTCCTTTTGAGATGTACACTGAAGTGATTCAGAATTCCGTTATTAAACTGGTGAAAGAGGGTAGAATCAAGTTTGGTAGCACTTGCTCTTTGAGTGTGACGAATGATTGTTTGCAAGATATTTACGATAATATGGACTTTTTCCGCCATAAACTGGTGTTGCGTCCTTCTGAAATTTCCAACTGTCCGGAAGTGGTTCGTCGTATTGGTGTGATATCTATGAATACTGCCATTGAAGCAGATATTTATGGAAATGTCAATTCCACTCATATTTGTGGAACCAAGATGATGAATGGTATCGGAGGTTCCGGCGACTTTACCCGCAGTGCCTACATTTCTATTTTCTCTTGTCCGTCAACGGCCAAGGGAGGTTGTATCAGTTCTATTGTACCGATGGTTTCTCATTTGGACCACAGCGAGCATTCGGTAAATGTTATTATTACTGAACAGGGTATAGCCGATTTACGTGGAAGGAGTCCGATGGAACGTGCGGAAGCGGTGATTGAAAACTGTGCACATCCTGATTACAAGCAGCTACTTTGGGATTACTTGAAGATTTCTACGAAAGGACAAACCTGTCACAGCCTGTCTGCAGCGTTGGGTATGCATCAGGTGTTTATCAATAAAGGTGACATGCGTTTGACAGACTGGGCTGAATTCCAGAAATAAAAAAGAAATAGTATCTCATAAAAAATGCCCCGTACTGAATTGGCAGTGCGGGGCATTGATTTTATCTGTAAATGCTTATTTCAGATAGTCTTTCAGGTCGCAATTCTGGAGCGAACGGATACCTTCTACCACAGATTCTGCATTCAATACAGCACCTTCCTGAGTGTTGTGTACAGAGTCTGCATAGTAAGCGGCAGTCTTTTCTTTTCCTATGGCTTCAAATTTCTTGGCAGTCAGGTCGTTCAAGTCAATAAAGCTTACACCTTCCTGTTCTGCTACTTCTTTTGACCATTTGCCGTAAGTCTTATCGCAGCGGTTCATGTGATTGTCGGTCCAGCGGTTACCCGGAGTGTGTGACATCACGATGACTTTTGCTCCTTTAGCTTTTGCCTGGCGAATATACATACGGATGTAGTGGCCGAAGCTGTATACTTTTTCCGTGCTTCCGTCTTTTTCCATGACTACTTTTTTAGAGTCATCTCCAGTGCCTGGCAGAGAAGCGCGTGCACGTCCGGTATTCATCGGGCCTCCGTCATTGTGTCCGAAATCAATCAATACATAATCACCCGGTTTGATGGCAGGAAGTACACGGTTCCAAAGGCCTTCCGTGAAATAAGTACGGCTGCTTCTTCCTCCCAATGCACAGTTTTCAATGCTGATGCGGGTTGTGTCAAAGTAATTTTGCAAGTAGCTTCCCCATCCCCATTTGTTATCTTCTCCGTTGCCTGCTCCACATTTTACGGTAGAGTCTCCAATCAGGAAAGCGACAGGACTCTTTTCGTTGATACGGCTTACTCCTGCTACAAATTCACGTGGATTTCCCGGCTCAGAATAGAAGAAAATAGGTTCTTTCGTCTGCTGTTCTGTAGGATAGAAATGCACGGCGCTGTCGTTCATTCGCGGATGCTGGTGCTTCAGTAAATTGAGCATTTCGGCTCCGGCCCAGATGACAGGACCATATCCATGGGCTGCATATACATTTACCGGGCGGTAGTAATAGAATGCCGGGTCATATCCCATACCGGTTCCTACGCAGGTCATTTCTACCTGTCCCTGGGCGTTGATGGCAGAAGATACGGCATGCCATCCCAATTGCACTACCGGACCGTATGCCATGGCGTCAATCCATCCTTTGTTGATGGCATGTGCCATACAGTATACGTAGAGGGCAGTGGCAGAAGATTCCAGGTAAGAATCATTGCGGTCGAGTAACTGGTGCCAGAAACCGTCTTTGCTTTGACAGGCAGCCAGTCCGCGAACGTGTGCCTGCAACAGGTTGATAATCTTATCGCGTCCGGGATAGTCGGTCGGAAGTACATCCAGCACTTCACACATGGTAAGAATAGCCCATCCGTTGGCACGTCCCCAATGGAAAGCCGGATGATCTTTCATACCTTCTACCCATCCATGACGGAACAAGCCTTTTTCCGGCACGAACATGCGCTCTGCAAACTGCAGTACCTGGCGTACGGCTTCCTGATAATATTTGTCATTGTGGTCGGATGCATAGCGTCCCATCAGAGCAACAGAGGGGATGCCCATGAACATGTCGTCCAGCCACAATGTGTTGTGGTAAGGACGGTTACGGGCAAATGTGCCGTCGGCCAGACGATGCTCTTTGTACATGATGAAATGGAAGTAATTGTCAATCATGTCCTGCAATTTCAGGCTTTTGTCTTTCATCTGTGCTTTCATCATTGCCGCACATACGGCTCCTGCATCATCCAAGGCGTGAGGAGTCAGAATCTGAAGCATCTGTGCATCGGTTGTACCGTATTTTTCATATACTTTCTTAAAGTAAGGAGCTACTTCCGATAAGAATTTGAAACGGTCGTATACATATTTTTTGTAGGCTTCGTCACCCGTAGCTTCTGCGGCAGCCAGCATGGCCGAATAAGTAACCCCCCATTCATAACTGGCCAGACGGAAAGTTCCTCTTTCCAATTGTGCATTGGTATCCATGTTCGCATAGTCGGTAATGACTTTTCCGTTACGTTTATCGACTACTCTGGTCGGTGTGTTACTTTCCAGGTATCTCAAGACACGGTCCATGTCTTTTTTGATGTCTTCTGCTGATACAATACCATATCCTACCTGATAATCAGGCTGCAAAAGATGAAGTGGAGTATTGGAGTCATTGATGACTTCCTTTTTCTTTTGTGCATGGGCACTAAGACCGGCAGAAAGAGCCGCCAGCAGTGCGAAGTTTAAGACGAGTTTATTCATATAACTAATTTTAAATGTAAGCGTAATGGGTTATTTGAATGTATATCCTCTGAAAGTGCCTTTCAGTTCCGGCCCGATATAGAAACCAGGCTGGGTGGGTTGGTTGTAAGCCACGTTCTGTGTAGCAATGCTGATTCTATATACAGGGTCTTCCAGGAAAGTATGGAAGCGGTATTCGGTAGGAATTGTAGTTACATACAAGCGGAGAGACTTATTGTCGTCCGTACGAACCAGCACTTCTTCTCTCCAATCACCGATAAGATCGCCCTGAAGTGAAGGGTTAGATTTCGTGCCGTTGTTAAATGCGCACCCTTCTAATGTGAAGATAGTGTCGCAGCGTTTGTTTTTCCAGTCGTATTTGCTTACTTTTCCTTTGTCAAGCAGTTCACGGAGCAAGTCGCCATCCCACCATACTGCCATGTTGTAAGACAGTCCGGGAACTTTTTCTGCTACTACTTCTCCTTTGATGTTACGAATACCTCCAGAGGCTAGTGACCACATTTCTACACCGGGACTTGTCGGGTCAATTTCGGCAGCCATACAACGTCCTACATCGGTCTTGTCGGGATATTGAAGTAATACTTTTCCGGTTTTTGCATCGCGGAATGAAGAACCGTCTTTCCGGTTTTCATGGCAGGCCCATACTTGCAGACTGGCTGAAGCTGGATCAAATTGAGTGAGGTGCATGGCGTCTCCGTGTCCCATTCCTGTGGAATAAAGTCCTTTCCCGTCGTGGTCGAATGTGCAGGAACCATATACGATTTCATCGCATCCGTCCTGATCGACGTCTCCTACACGGAGGTTATGGTTGCCTTGTCCGGCATATTTCTCACATCCCGGGTTGTTGCTATCGAATACCCAGCGATTTTTCAGTTCTTTTCCGTTCCAGTCGAATGCAGCCAGCACGGTACGTGTATAATATCCACGGCACATGACTACGCTAGGATGAACTCCGTCCAGGTAAGCAACGCATGCCAGAAAACGGTCACTACGGTTGGCACGCTCGTCTCCCCAGCCTTTCAAATCGCCACGTAATGGAATATAGTCAATGGTTTGCATGGCCTCGCCTGTCAGTCCATTGAAGACAGTCAGGTATTCATTTCCTGTCAATATACGTCCCTGGTTGCGAAGAGGATCGGTAGGCTTTCCTTTGCTTCGTGGGTCGTTCGGAGAGAAATCTCCTCCTTTGGGCTGGTTCGGATCTCCCGGTTCGCGATAATCGGCTGTGGCATCTCCAATTACTTTTCCTTTTCCATCTATGGTACCGTCGGAAGTTTTCATTACAATTTCAGCCTTTCCGTCTCCATCCAGGTCATATACCATGAATTGAGTGTAGTGAGCGCCGGCACGTATATTCTTTCCCATATCGATGCGCCATAGTTTTTCTCCGGTCAGGCGGTAGCAGTCGAAGTATACGTTTCCTGTGTAGCCATCGTGTGCATTGTCGTGTGCGTTTGATGGGTCCCATTTCAGGATAATTTCATAATTTCCATCTCCATCTACATCACCGATGGAAGCATCGTTGGGGCTGTAGCTGTATTTTTCTCCAGCAGGTGTGACACCGTCTGCAGGTCTGTCCAGTGGAATGTCAATGTATCCTGAAGGAGCATTTCCCGGAAGGGTATAGCTCCCTTCATTTGAAGTTTCTTTTCCATTGACCACAGGTTTTACCGTATAGACCACTTTCTGGTTTCCTGAATAATTGTCTGTATAAAAAGTTCCTGTTCCAGCTGGAACTTGTGCAATCTTTTTTCCGTTCCGGTAAACATTGAATGCGGTTTCCATCGGGTCGGAAGAAAAATATCTCCATGAAACGGCTACTTTTTGTGCGTTCTCTCTGACGGCGACAACTCCTCTTCCGAGTTTTTCTCGCTGTAGTTTACTGAAATCATAATTCGTTTGTGCGGAGCTGAGTACTCCTAGGCTGCAGGCAGCTAATGCCATGAGCCATTTCCTTTGTGTCTTCATTTTATGTGATATTTGATTATTGATTTATTGTGATTGAAACATCTTCTCCATTCTCCCGAATATCTGTAAAGCGAATGTTTTCTACATCTTTGGTTACGAATAAAGGACGTCCATCCGGTTTCTCATAATAGAAATTGATATGATGAAACGAAATATTCTTAGCATGTGAAATGTAGAATCCTTTTGCTGGGATAGTACCGAACATCCATGGTTCAGGATATACCTTTTCTTGTTCTGGAAGCTCTCTTTTTCCATCCTCTTTTGTATATCCTCCTTTATAATACAAGTGAATATGGTCGAAGGTAACATCTTCTATAATCCCATTAGGGATACCGCTGATAATGGAAGAATAACGGGAATCTACATCGTATGCATTAATGTGACTGATACGGATGCGCTTCATACTTCCGGCTGGAGTTCCTTCGGGGCTTCGCATACGGGCCCCCAGACGGAGAAAGATGCCGGCATTGACAATGTGTCGCATGGTGATATGGCTGATTTCGATGTCTTCCAGATGTCCTCCGTCTACTGTTTCCAAAGCCAGTCCCCTGCAATGTTCGAAAATGCAGTTGGTTACGGTGATATTCTTAAATCCTCCACTAGATTCTGTACCCAGTTTGATACGTCCTGTACGGTAGCCATGGTCCGGTGCCTGAGGCTCATCCAGTTCCCAAGTACCGCAGAGCATACTTCCACGGTCGTATCCGCTGACAAAGCAGTCAGAAATCGTTACATTTTCCGTATCTTTAAAGTATCCTAATGCATAAGATGATTTTAGTACAATAGCATCATCCCATGGAGTGTTGACACTGCATCGGCTGATACGTACATTTTTGCAACAGTCTATGTCAAATCCGTCACGGTTGGTATCTACTTTCAGATTGTTGAGGGTCAAGTTGTCTACTCCAGTAGCCAGTAGAGTGAAGTGACCGCAGCGGAACATGGACAGATCTTTCAGTGTAACATTCTTGCATTCTTTCAGACTGATGGCTTTATTGCCTACTCCGTCGCGTCGGCTTTCTTCGCGTGTCAATCCTTTTCCGTCAATATTTCCTGGACCACTGATTGTAATATCTTGCAGGTTAATTCCCCAGATAAGGGAATTTTTCCAGTGGCTGTGTCCGAAATCCTGGAAGCTGTTATGAGGATTAGGCTCTGCCTTGTCATATCCCTTTTCGGCTGTAGGGAAAGCGGCCACAACTGTAGCGCCTTGTTCCAGATACAGATGAATCTGGTTGGCAAGCCGGATAGAATAACAGGCATACTCTCCAGCGGGAATATATATTGTTCCACCTCCTTCGCGGGCAGCTTGCACGATAGCCTGGTTGATAGCCTCAGAATCAATGTGCTGTCCGTCGCCTACGGCTCCAAAATCTTTTACGTTATATATTTTTGCTTGCAGTATGTTTGTACAGAGGAACAAAATCCACAGGCAGATGATGATTGTCTTATTCATGGTTGCTGTTTTTCTTGGTAAAACAATTCAGGTAACATGTAGTCAGTATAGTCAGCCTTTGCATTTTGCTTGTATGCGCAGAAGTACACCTTCTCTCCTTTACGAATCAGGCAGGTTGCTGCTAATACGGGTGCATCCGTTTTTTTCCCGGATGTGAAAAGTGTCAGCGGAGTATCTTGTTTATGTCCGTCAGATAAACGAATGGAAGAAGCTGAAGGAACTATGAGATTGGTCACTTTTAATTGCATGACTTTCCCGTGGTAGATTGTAACCTGTGTACCTTCTATATTGAAAACGTTGTCTTTGCAATATTGAGGTTGAATACCTGATTCGGGAGCGATTGCGTCGCATCCTCCGAAAGCCCATCCCAACGTAATATCTTCTCTCTTATTTTCGATTTCCAGAATGAATCCTTTTGTATCACTGAGTGGATGGCAATCGATATGCAGCTGTGTCTGTTTCTCATCCAGCCATCGGCCTGAGTCGTTTTCAATAATGCCTAATCGGAGTGTGCCTACTCCATCGGGCATAGAGAAAGAAAGTACTTTATTTTGTGCAGAAATACCTTCTAAAATGCCCCATAAAAAAAATCCAGTCACAAATGATTTCAGTGAATTCATAGTTCTTGATAAAATGTTGTCCTTGTTTCAGCAAAGTTACGCATCTTGAATTGAAAGGAGCATGGATTATTATACATGTTCCTCGATTATCATACACTTTCCTGAAAAAAATGAACTATCATACAAGTTGATTGCGATTTCCTTCTACCTTTGCAAGGGTAATACATTTCAAAACTAATACTTGAATACAATGAAAAAACGTTTGCTTGCAATGGTATGCGGCTGTCTGTTCTGTGGGGGGATTTTTGCCCAGCATACCTGGTTTAATGACAAAGACTTGACATTGACAGGAGCTTATTATTATCCGGAGCACTGGGAGGAAAGTCAATGGGAACGCGATTTAAAACAAATGCATGAACTAGGATTTGAATTTACCCATTTTGCAGAGTTTGCCTGGGCACAGCTGGAGCCTCAGGAAGGAGTGTATGATTTTTCTTGGCTGGACCGGGCGGTTGCGTTGGCGGCCAAATATGATTTGAAGGTCGTGATGTGTACTTCCACCGCTACTCCTCCTGTGTGGTTAAGCCGTAAATATCCGGAGATTTTGCTGAAGTCTGAAGATGGCACTGTGCAAGATCACGGGGCACGTCAGCATGCTTCTTTTGCGTCTCCTGTTTACCGGAAATTGGCCTATCGTATGATTGAAGAACTGGCCCGCCATTATGGAAATGACTCGCGTATCATTGGCTGGCAGCTGGATAATGAGCCTGCTGTACAATTTGACTATAATCAGGCAGCAGAAGAAGCTTTCCGGGAATTCTTGAAAGAGAAATATCATCACAATATTCAGGAACTAAACGCAGCCTGGGGAACAGCTTTCTGGAGTGAAGTCTATTCTCAGTTTGAGGAAATCACCTTGCCTAAAACTGCCCAAATGTTTATGAATCATCATCAGATTCTGGATTATCGTCGGTTTGCAGCTAAGCAGACTAATGATTTTTTGAATGAGCAATGCAGATTAATCAAGAAATATGCCAAGAATCAGTGGGTGACTACCAATTATATTCCAGATTATGACAAAGGACATATTGGAGGTAGCAAGGACCTGGATTTTGTCAGCTATACCCGTTATATGGTATATGGTGACAATGAAGGTATCGGTCGTAGAGGGTATCGTGTGGGAAATCCTTTACGTATTGCCATGGCAAATGACTTTTTCCGTCCGGTAAATGGTACTTACGGGGTAATGGAGTTGCAGCCGGGACAGGTAAACTGGGGAAGTATCAATCCTCAACCCTTGCCGGGTGCTGTCCGTTTGTGGCTATGGAGTGTATTTGCCGGAGGTTCTGATTTTATCTGTACGTATCGCTATCGTCAGCCTTTGTATGGAACTGAGCAGTATCATTATGGTATTGTGGGTACAGATGGTGTGACAGTGACACCTGGTGGACGAGAGTATGAACAGTTCATGAAAGAAATCCGTTCTTTGAGAAAAGATTATCGTCCGAAGGAAGATAAACCGGAAACCTATCTGAAACGGAAGACTGCTATTTTGTGGAATCCGGAAAACTATTGGAGTATTGACCGTCAGAAACAGAATGCAACATGGAATACCTTTGCTCATGTAGATAAATATTATCGTACACTTAAGTCGTATGCAGCTCCTGTAGATTTTATTTCTGAAGAGAAAGATTTCTCACAATATCCGGTGATGATAGTTCCGGCATATCAGTTGGCTGATAAAGAACTGGTAGCAAGGTGGAAAAAATATGTGGAAGAAGGAGGAAACTTGGTACTGACTTGCCGTACCGCACAGAAAGACCGTTTCGGACGTTTGCCAGAGGCTCCTTTTGGTTCAATGATTGATGAGTTGACTGGGAATCACATGGAGTTTTATGACTTGTTGTTGCCTCAAGATCCAGGACAAGTAAAGATGGATGGAAAAGTCTATACCTGGAATACTTGGGGAGAGATTCTGCAACCCGGTGCTTCCAATGAGGTTTGGGCTACTTACACGAATGAGTTTTATGAAGGAAAACCTGCGGTTACTTTCCGTAAATTAGGAAAGGGGTCTGTGACTTATATCGGAGTAGACAGTTCAGACGGGGCTTTGGAGCGTCAGGTTTTGGATAAGTTGTATAGTCGTTTGCAAATCGAAGTAATGAATCTACCTTACGGCGTAACAATGGAATATCGTAACGGATTAGGTATAGTGCTAAACTATAGTGACCAGCCTTATCAGTTTGCACTTCTTCAAGGAGCAAAAGTGTTGATTGGTACTCCTAATATTGCTACAGCCGGTGTATTGGTCTTCAAATTTTAGAAGAGAGAAAATATAGGATGTAAAAAACGGCTTTAAATGATGTTTTCCTGTCATTTAAAGCCGTTTTTGTTATCTATTAATGTGGTGTTATTGCGGAATTACCTCCTGCATATAAATCGCATCCAGACTCCACAATGCAGCATCATTGGTGCTGATTGTCTTACATTCATCCATAGCTGCCGGAACTTCTGGAGGAAGCACTTTTTCTATCTTGAATTCCGGTGCCGGAGTATGTTCCAGTTTGCTCCATAAATCTTTCCAGGCCTCTGCGGCTGTTTTCGGGTCATACAGATGGGATGCAGCGTATGCCATTAGTCTGCAAACCCGGAAACGGTTACGTGTTATTTCGAGTGATTTCTGTTTGTAATCGCGTGCATGTTCCAGCCATACTTTGTTGAATTCCGGGACCTGAATCATTTCCTGCATTTCATTCATTATTTCAAAGCCTCCCATGATAGTCATCAGGTGATTGGTATTCTGTCTATTGGGATCGCCCTCATAACTGATTACTCCGGTTGCCGGGTCATATCCTAAGGCCATATTTCCAGTGAACAATCCATTTTTCAGGGCTGCAATACTCTTCATGCCTGTGATGATCTTGTCTCGGTACTTCGTGTTCTGTGTACGTTCCCATTCAGTCATCCAGTTGCCTGCATAGGCCAGCCAGTCGGGGCCGATGCGTAATCGGGCAGGTGCGCTGCATGGGAACTGGCTCTTTGGCTCAGCCAAACGCATCGGGTCGAGTGTATACAGCTTCTGGTCTGCATCGGTTACTTCTTTCATTAAGTCGCCGGCTCTTTCGTCTGTAGTCAGGTAATAATAAAAACGATTCCAGGCGGCCTGACTGATACGAGCTTCTTTTGCACCGCATCCCCAGTGGCTGACGTTGTGACGGCTTCCTAAACCTGCATTGGGACCGATGTGATATACATCCACTTCTGCCGTATGACGTGTGATGGCTTCTGCCATTTTCCAGATGTCCTGCCTTCCTGTACGCAGGAAATTATACCATAGCCACATGTTGGATGCCAGTTCGGTGTTATCCCATGCATATCCGCCTACATCGTATCTCCAAGAGTGGCGTATCGGATCGTAAGCATGCATTAAGTCACCATAGTTCCAAAAACCATACCATTTATGTTGAGCAATAGCGTTTTGATATAAATCGATATAAGCATTCAGGCGGTCTTCTACCTTACTGCGCTGCGGATTACTTCTGTCAGGTAATGACCAGATGCCAAAAGCCCGGCAGGCATGGAGATATTCCGGTGTACACATCAGTGGAGCTGCTTCTGATAGAATCTGTGCCGTTTCTGCGATGCCGGCTTTACCTGGATAAGCAGCTTGTGGAACAACGGTCAGTGTGTGTGTGCGAGCAATACCATAGGGGGTACTCATTCCTTCCTGTACGTCTTCGTAGCTGGCTATCAGGTCATGTGCCACCTTGTCATAATGTCTTAAATCCATAGCTTCTGACCCCGGACTCCATAACCAGACAATCAGTGAAGCCTCCTGGCTGCGTGCATGCTGTACTTCCAGGGTAGAAGGATAGGCCTGCCAGAAATCCTGCAAGGCAACTCCTATTCCTCCACTGACATCACCGGCAAAAGCATATCCTCCGGCTTGTGTGCCGGTAAAAGTACCAATCCAGGGACTGTCTTCTGTAGCCCGTTTGCGGATGCTGAAAGAATTGTCTGTAAGTTGAGAGAGACGGAAATTATCCCATGCTGCCCAATTGTCAATCAAACTTCTGTTTTTTGCATCAAAACGCTGGTATTCAGGAATGCGTTTTCCTTCCATCTGTTGTTTCTGCCAGCTTTGGTCTTTGTCGAGTGTCAGGATTCTTCTTCCCACCAGCGGTTTAACTGGTTCGCTCCATACACCTCCGTCGGCACCGGCGAAGGCTACATGACGGTTATATAAATCCTCTCTCATCGGAACCTGGAATCGTACTCCTAGTGAGCGGATAAAATCTTTGTTTTGGTCTCCATCGTAGATGAAAGAGTGTACCATTTTGATTTGCTCATTTCCTGCGTAAAAATACATACGCAGAGTGAACGGAAGCCATTCACGTCCGTCTTTTCCCTGCTGTACACCCTCCAGTTTGATGGTAGTACGTATTTTTCCTTGCTGTTCAATTACGGCTTTTTTGATGAGGCTATTGAATGACTGATAATGAATCTCAGTGGCATCTTCTCGTGATGGAGAATCTTGTGTGCTGGCAATTAAATCCGCCTTTCCACCTACTTTCACATTCCCATACAGAAGACTGTCTAGAATACAAGTTCCAGATTTAGGGATAAAAGCAGTAATTTTTCCAGTGGCTATAGTCAGTTGGTTATCGGATTCTGTGACATGAATTTCTTCTGTATTGGTCGTTTTTTTCTTTTTAGAAGAAGGTATTACTTTTACTGAACGGGTATTACCCGGAATAACAGCAGCCATACCTGCCCATTTTACAGATCCATCGGGCCAGTATGCTGTGGTCCATGTGTCGGCCTCCACTAATTCTCCGTTTTCAGTTTGTACACACAAGGGGGTACCTGATTTTACTTTACCTTGTTTGAACGGAACTCCAAAACTGATGGGGCGTGCTTGTTCTGGAACCTTTCCAATCCAGTGTAAAGGAGCTTCGGTAGCTTTTTCTTTTTCAATGGAGTATTTGAAATTAGTGATACGTGTCCTAGATAATGTGGTACGGAAACCGAACCAGCCGGAAGTCAACGGTGACGGGTCATAAAAGTCGACAAGTAATTTTCCATCGATGTAATAGCGTACCCTGTTGTCTGTATTTTGAATCTTAATGTGATACCATTTATTTGCTGTCAACAGATTATCTTGGTCTTTGTATTCTTTCAAAATGGAAGGACGTACCTTTTCATCTGTTACCGCGGCTTCATTGCCGTCATAACGGCGGAAACGAGTGGTAGAATTGTAGTTACCTCCATATCCCAGATAATACAGCTGAAGGCTGTAGCAGTTTACGAAAACTCCGTTTCGCCAGTTCATGCGTTTCCAGATGTCAGAAGCTTTCGGGTCGGAAGCCATCCAGAAGCAGTTTAAGTCGCTTAGTCTGTCACCTGGTTTCCCTTCTACTGCCACACAGGCATCGTATTCAATGGTGACGTTGCCCGACATTTTTTCTTTTCTCCACAGAGTCAGTCCTTTAGGAGATAAAATTTCACAGGTATCTCCTGAAAAGGAAACTTTATAGTCAGGAGATTCGGATTCCACCTTCCAGTATTTGCTGAAATGGCTTTTGTCCAGTCCGGATGTCGTTCCGGATTGTGCATTCATCGTAAACGGACTATACATCAAAAGTCCTATTAACCACAGTTTCTTCATAGTTTTATTGGAAAAATAATCATTTTACAAAGTACGGGAAAGCTTCTGTCTTAGGGACTGGAGTATTGTACATGTTGCTGTAAATTTGTATAAAAAAGAGACGCTTCTCTTTTTTGAAAAGCGTCTCTTAAAATTGTATGGAAAAATAAGGTTTTGGTTAATAGCCAGGATTCTGCATTGCTTGTTTTTCCTCATTGGTCAAAGCTGCTCCACTCTCATTTGTGATACCATCAAGGAATGATTGTGGAATTGGGCGATAGTAATGTTTGTCTGGGTTAAACTCACCGATACCACGGCTTACACCGTCGTTAAATGCATGCCAGCGTGCATCAAGAGTTTTTGTACGTGCCAGGTCTTCCCATCTATATCCTTCACCACAAAGTTCACGTGTACGTTCGTTCAACAAGAAGCACATCATTTTTTCTGCATTGCTAGTGCAATTCAGTGCCTGATAGATAGGTGCATCTGTTTGAGAATTATATACATCGTCTACGCTGTTCAGGTGCATGCCTGAAAGAGATGACTGTGCATTGTAAACACTTTCCTGTCCTTCCAAGTTATTAGATTCATAATAAGTGTTCTGTTCAGAATAGATGGCTCCGTCAGCAGAGTAACCTCCTCCTTTTCCGGAGCAGTATGTGTTGTTTTTGTAAGATTGACCACCATCCACGTTTACACTTCTGTCTTCACCTTCTTTATAGGCAGCACGGTCACGCAATTTGTTAATCCAGGTGATAGCGTCTGCATAATGGCTTTCTCCTTTACGGATATAAGCTTCTGCTACCATTAGCACATCATCAGCTGAACGTGCGATAATGGCATCACGAGTTCCAAACTGAGAACCAATAGAGTTACGCGAACCGTCACGGAACTTAGACAATGCAACAGAGCGTTTGTGAGGAATAATGTTATAATAGTTTCCTGTGTGTGTAGAGAGGTTCCAGTTCAGCTGATTTTCACCTTTGAAATAACGTACAAATGTGTGTGGTGCACAAATCTCTCCATTTTTCTTTACTTTGATATCAGCTGCCCCTGTTGAGTAGTTTTCAAAACGGTCGTCTCCCGGTTCGTTAACGATATATTTGATACCTACTTCTCCAGCGATAAAACGCTTATCTCCCACATTAACACCTGCGGGTGCGCCGTTATTTATATCTTCTTCAGTCCATGTAGGTGCTCCGGCTGTGTAGTTTGCTCCATAGCAAGTAATAAATGATTTCCAGAATCTGGAGTCATTAACTCGGTCGAATACCTGCATGGTATATTCAGTTGCACTTACATAAGAGAATTCACGGCCACCAGAGATGTCACGTTTAGTTCCCTGTATATCCTGGTATACAGATGGGTAATACAGATGCATCTGATTACCGTAACGTCCCCATGTAGATTCATCGTTTGAGAACTGTGCTGCCAATACGACTTCACTGACTTTTTCATTTCCTCCATTAGGTTCCTGGTAGTCCCAAAGTTCTACGTAGTTAGTACATATCGGGTGTTTGCTTACCACTTCCGAACCATACTGAATTACGGCGTCCAAGTCTTCAGCAACATAGCTTGAGTTCCATCCACTGTATAACTCAGAAGCACGGAACAGATGTGCTTTAGCTAAAAAATGGGCAGCGGCATATTTTGTAATACGGCCTGTCTGCTCTGGGCTTTCTGGCAACAAGTTATAAGCTTCTTGGAAGTCGCTGATAATCTGTTTGTAAACATCTTCTTCAGATGCGCGTGTGAAATAGGTCTCTACACTGGTTGAAGGAGTTAGCTTAAGGGGCACACCGCCAAATTGTTTAACCAGTTCAAAATAGGCAAACGCTCTTAAAAAATAGCCTTCTCCCAAACGGGTTTTATAGGTAGCACTATTTTTATCGTAATATTGAGGCATATTGGCAATGATGATATTTGCCGGTTCCACCAAGCCATAGAAATTATCCCAAACCGGTTGGTTAGCTCCAGTTTCCGCTGAGTTCAAGTCTTGGCTGTAGTGATTCCATGCAGGCATAGTATTGTTTGCATCGGTAAATTCATCTACTCCCATGTTGTAGCATTCGATTGCCCAAACGTAGTTATATTTAAATTTCAATTTCTGATATGCACCGGTAACCAGTTCATCGAGACCTTCTTGGGTTTCAAATCGGTCGGTACTATATTGGGTAATTAGTTCTTCATCCAGGAAAGAATCTTTACATGAAGACAGACTGCTTCCCATAGAACTGATCATTAATGCAGTATATAATATTTTATTTAGTTTCATAGTTCCTTAATTTTATGATTAGAATCCAATATTAACACCGATAACAAAGCTCTTCAGAGTTGTTGCAGAACCAAATGTTTTAGTGTTATTATCATAGTTAAGCAAATCAGTATCCAACCAGTCACAAGCTTTATAAATAGTGAATGGGTTCATGGCCTGTACGTATACTTTAAGATTGTTCAATCCTACATTTTTCAGTTGCTTAGAAGTAAAGTTATATCCCAAAGAAATATTACGTACTTTGATGTATGAACCATCCTGATAGTTCATAGAAGAGCTGTATGTATCTGCAGCCTCTCCATTTGAACCCGGAGAGTAATATTGTGCATTTTCGTTGGTGCCAGCTACCCAATAGTCCAATTTACGCATCATGTAACGGCCGTCAAGAGTGGCAGCTCCTTGTGGAACGGTAAAGCCCCAACGTGAAAGGATAAAGAATGAAAGTTCAAAATTCTTGTAGCTGAATGTATTATTCCATCCGGCAGTCCAGTCAGGACGTACTTTACCGACAATCTGACGGTCGTTTGTGGCATCAATAGAACTATCCTGATTTAAATCTTTTACTTTAATCTGACCAGGTTTACGACCATATTTTGCTGCTTCTTCAGCTTCAGATGTTTTCCAGATTCCATCATATACATAATCATAGTATACACCGATTTCTTCACCTACAAACCATCTGTTATTTACATCTTCAGTTCTTCCATTAGATAACTCTTCAATCTTGTTGCGGTCCATAGACCATGTCAATGTAGTATTCCAAGAGAAATCTTTTGTTTGAACAGGAATGGCATTTACCTGTAAGTCAATACCCCATCCGGATGTCTTTCCTACGTTGGCATATGTAGAAGTGTAACCTGTTAATGAAGGAATCGTCATACCGAGCAACAAGTCATTGGTCTTAGTCTTATAGGCATCAATGCTACCACTTAAGCGGTTATTAAAGAATCCATAATCGATACCTACGTTGTACTGAGTTGTTTTTTCCCATCCTAAATCCTGATTAGCCATCTTAGCCGGATTTTTTGCAGAAGGATCTGAAGGAACATATCCTAATGAAGAATCTGTTTGTCCCCAGTTGTAGTATAATCCGGTAATAGCTCCTTTAGTGGCATAAGCTGCAATAGCGGCATTACCTGTGATACCAAATCCAAGACGCAATTTCAATTGGCTTAACCAGTTAACGTCTTTCAGGAAATTTTCCTGATCCAGGCGCCATGCCAACGCCATAGAAGGGAAGCTTGCCCATTTATGTCCTGGAGCTAACTGTGAAGCACCATCCCAACGCATAGATGCGGTCAATAAGTATTTATCCATGAATCCGTAGTTTGCCCGAATCATGTAAGAAGTCATCTGGGTTTCTGTCAGTCCAGTGCCGAATGAACTTAATGTACCAGCTGTAGACATATTATACCATAATTCTTCTGATGAAGCAACATTAGTGGCACGCATATCACCCATTTCATAGTGATAAGCAGAAGCTGATTGCATCAAAGTCAATCCTAAATTATGTTTTTCAGCAAATGTCTTGTTGTAATAAATCAAGTTATCCAGTGTCCATGAACGTTTCTGTTCATTTTTGTATTGAGCTCCATTGTTTCCATCTCCGTTGATACCTTCTGCAGCATTGGCTATTCCCAGAGTATAATACTGGAATTCAGGACCAAACTGAATTCTATAAGAAAGTCCTTCCAGTGGTTCCCAGATTTTTCCGAAGTCTACTTGTGCATACATGCTGGCATTAGCTCGGAATGTACGGCGCTGGTTGGTATTGTAATCCAGTTCACGAATAGGGTTGATGATGTTTACATCACCATTCGGGTTACGAATGTATTCTCCGTTTTCATCATAAGGTACAGTCCATGGCAGCATGCTTCTCAATGCTCCATAAAGGTCTCCCGAACCTGTAACAGATTTTGTGAAGCTGTAACCATAATCCTGATCTGAATAAGATGCGTTGATTGAAGAACCCATCTTAAAGAAACTCAGAGGGGAAGCGTCGAAAGAAGTTTTTAATGTATAGCGTTCATAGGCCTGTCCAGGCTGTGTACCTTTCTGATTTAAATATCCGAATGAAGCATAACCCTGGAATTTGTCTGTACCGCCAGAAGCGCTTAATGTATGTTCATGAGTGATACCCGTTTGTTTGCCATTAGAAGCCCAATCATAGGAACCTACTTTTGAAGGATCATAAGTTCCTCCTTCCCATGCTTTTTCAATGTTTGCCCAAGAAGCGGCTACACTGCCAAATGCAGCTTTATCAGCTTCGTAATCAGGAGTTGCAGATGCATAAGATCCCATGTTATATTTGGCAAGACGAGCGTAATCCAACCATTCTGAAGCAGACATCATTTCTGTTACATCATGCAGGGTCTCAAAGGTTACGGTTCCTGAATAATTCAATGAAATCTTTCCTTCTTTTCCTTTCTTAGTAGTAACCAAGATTACACCATTGGCACCGCGCGAACCATAAATAGCAGTAGCAGAAGCATCTTTCAATACGTCGATAGATTCAATATCACTCGGGTTGATATTTTCGATACCGCCGTTTTGGATAATCATACCATCTACTACATACAGCGGGCCTTGATCGGCAGTGATAGAACGTACACCACGGATATTAATGCTTCCTACTTCACCCGGACGCTGGCTGGAAGTAATGTCCACACCAGCGGTTTTACCTTGCATACCTTCCAGTGCATTTTTAACAGGCATCGCTTTCAATTCTTTTTCTCCGACACGTGCCATCGCACCAGTAACGTCTGACTTTTTCTGCACACCGTAACCTACCACAACAACTTCATCGAGCACTTCGGTGTCTTCTGCCATTGTGACATTAAATGTTGTTTTTCCTTGTACCGGAATCACTTGAGTCTTGTAGCCAACAAAGCTGATTTCAAGTGAAGCGTCATTAGGTACATTAGATAAGGTAAACTTACCGTCAAAGTCAGTAATTGTACCGTTAGTAGTTCCTTTTACTACTACACTTGCACCAATTACAGATTCCCCACTTTTATCGAGTACCGTACCCGACACCGTCTTACCTTGTGCATACGCTCCAATAGCGATAACAGAGAACAAGGCTAAGAAGAACAGGCGTTGCAAGTTAGAAGCGCAACGCATCAGACTAGAATAAGTTCTGTCTTTCATACCTCTAATTTGGTTAAGTTAAACAAAAGTTAGTTTCATTATATCTTTGTATTTTGCATTTTTGAATGCGATGTAAAAGTACAATTGTATGAGAGGGTAAACAATGTAAAATTGTGTAGAAACATGGAAAAATTTGTACAAATACCTTTCAAGAGTTTTTTAAGCCTGCTTTGACATGAAAATCTTCTTTATGTTATGCTCATCAAACAATCTTATCATACATATCGCAGATTTGTTAACAGATTAGGGACTTTAAGTTATTTCATTAACATTCAAACATACAAATCCTGTATATAATTCTTCTTTTCCCTTTGATGTATTCCTTTAAATTTAGGTGCCAATTCTCTGTTTCACACTGTGGGATATAAAAACCACAGTGTGGGATACATATTTCACAGTGTGAAATACAAATTCCACACTGTGAAACAGAGTTTTTGCAAAGTAGTTCTGAAAAAATGATTAGAACAAAATAAACTATCAATAAGAATCTTTTTCTTTATGTAAATTTTCATCCATTTAAATCTTATCATTATGACTACGTTTTCTATCGTCATTGTACCCACAAAAAGATTAGCGAATGGAAAGCACAGAATACGTATTGCTGTTGCTCACCAAGCGCAAACTCGTTACATTGCAACTCCTTTTATCTTAGACTCTATTTCACAGCTTAAGAAAGGACGAGTCGTCCGTCATGAAAATGCAGCACAAATAAATCTTTGCCTACAACGGACAATAAATGAATATATACTTATACTTTCTTCCATAAAACATGCTAATCAACTTACATGCACACAACTTATTCATTCTATTCAAGAGGAAGAACGTAAAAAGTATTTGACATTTGATGTTATAGCTAAAGAATTCTTATCAACTTTACAATCAGAAAGCAGAATAAAATCATATAAACTATATAAAACGGCAATTTCACATTTTAATCGATTTTTAAAAAAAGAGCATGATATACCGCTTGAACAAATCAGACCATCTCATATTCATCAATATCAGAATTTTCTAGAAAAAAGAGAACTGTCCAGTACAACCGTCCGTATTTATCTTACTCTGATAAAAGTTATCCTTAATTATGCTATTAAAATGGACTATATTCATTATAAAGTCCACCCATTTGCTGCATGTATATTGCCTTCTTCTCGTATCAGAAATCTTGATTTAACAGTTGATGAATTAAAATCATTGCGAGATGTTTCATTAAAAGAACAGAATCTATTAATCGTACGAGATTTATTTATGCTGACATATTATCTAGGAGGTATTAATCTAAAAGATTTATTAGATTATCATTTCGAGGAAAACAATCTGATATTATCCTACATAAGGCATAAAACTTATCGAACAAAACATGGAGAAAATGAAATCGTTTTTTCTATTCAACCTGAGGCACAACAAATTATTTCAAAATATAGAACTGATAAAGGTTTCTTGAAGTTTGGCCCTTATGAGAGTTACAATAAGGTTTATAGTTTAATTTATCGTTACCTTACCCGTATAGCTCGTGAAGCAGGAATTACTTCTTCTATTTCCTATTATTCTGCTAGAAAATCCTTCGCCCAGCATGGATATAATATCGGAATACAAATAGAAACAATTGAATATTGTATTGGGCATAGTATGAAAAGTAACCGTCCTATAGGCAATTATATTAGAGTTATGCGTTCTCATGCCGATATTGCGATGAGAAGAATTTTTGATGAACTTTTTTAAAGTTATTCTTCATAATTACATAGTAACAATCTTTAGCATCTAATAATCAAGCAATTGTATTAAGACTAGAACTAACTTTTGTTTAACTTAACCAAATTAGAGGTATGAAAGACAGAAATTGTTCTAGTCTGATGCGTTGCGCTTCCAGCCTGCAACGTTTGTTCTTCTTGGCCTTGTTGTCTATCATCGCGATTGGCGCGTATGCACAAGGCAAGACAGTGTCGGGAACTGTACTCGACAAAAGTGGGGAATCTGTAATTGGTGCGAGCGTAGTAGTAAAAGGAACTACCAACGGTACCATTACTGACTTTGACGGTAAGTTTACCTTATCTAATGTACCAAACAATGCTTCGCTTGAAATCAGTTTCGTGGGCTACAAGACTCAAGTGATTCCAGTACAAGGAAAAACTACATTCAATGTGACGATGGTAGAAGATACTGAAGTACTCGATGAAGTTGTTGTGGTAGGTTACGGTGTGCAGAAAAAGTCAGACGTTACTGGTGCGATGGCACGTGTAACGAGTAAAGTGATTGAAGACAGACCTGTACAGAATGCTTTGCAGGCTATGCAAGGTAAGGTAACAGGTGTGGATATTACTTCAAATAACCGTCCTGGAGAGTTAGGTGAGGTTCGTGTTCGTGGTAATCGTTCTATTACAGCTAATAATGATCCGCTTTATGTAATTGATGGTATACCAATGACAGCAGGCTCTATTTCTGATATTAATCCATCTGATATTGAGTCTATGGAAATTCTGAAAGATGCTTCTGCTACTGCTATTTATGGTTCTCGTGGTGCGAATGGTGTGATTTTGGTAACTACTAAAAAAGGAAAAGCAGGAAAAACTACTATTAGTTATGATGGTTCAGTGGTCTTTAGTCGCTTGAATTCAACTACTGATTATATGGATGCAGGTCAACTGCTGGATTATAATCGGCAGTCTGCAATTAATGGTGGAACTTATAATGGTGCTTATGGCACAGCACCGGATCCGAATAGAGACCGTGCTTTATGGTTGGGAACTCAGTCTTATATGGATGGAAGAGTGGCACAAGCTTATCAGTTGAATGCTGATGGAACTCCTGTTTTGCGCCAATCTACAGCAGAAGAAAGAGCTATGGGTTATGCCGATATGGTGCCTGTGTATGATGCTTCTAAGCTTCCGACTACAGATTGGGGAAAACTTGCGACTCGTACAGGGGTAACTCATACTCATCAGATTTCTTTATCTGCAGGTACAGAAACTGCTAAACTTTATTTCTCATTAGGTTATTTAGGTCAGGAATCACCAATGAGAGACCAGGATTATAAGCGTTATACAGCTAATTTGAATGGAGAAATCACTCCTATGAAATGGTTGAAAGTTGGAATGAGTCTGAATGCAAATACGTCTATTAAGAATTATGGTATTGTTAGTAACTTTTCAAATACCGTAGCTAAGGATTCATACGGGTTGGCAATGAACCTGATGCCATGGACACCGGCATATAATGAGGATGGAACTGTATTAATAACGAATGATGGAGATGCGGAACATAATATTGTACGTAATATTAATTCGGCTCAGAATGAATATCGCTATTATGGAGTGAATATGTCTTCTTATGCAGAAATTACAATCTTGCCTTGGTTGAAATGGAGAACAAACTTAGGTGCTCAGTATAGAAACTCACGTGAAGGAAGTTTTTACGGAGAAGATTTTTCTAATCCTTATGGATTTGATTCTACAGCTCCTGGAGCTGCGTACAATAATCAGAGTCAGAATTTGTCATGGGCTTTGGAGAACTTGGTGTATATCAATAAGAATTTTAAAGATATACATTCTTTGAATGTCACTTTGTTGCAATCTGCAGAACGAAGTAGATCTGAAGGATTGTATGTTAGAGCTTATGAAGTGGTTTATCCAACTTCTTTGTGGTATAACATCGGCCAGTCAAACAACTCCAAATATGGTCCGGGTTCAAGTTATTCTACTTGGTCTCGTGCTTCTTATATGGCAAGAATTAACTATGGCCTGATGGATAAATATTTGTTGACTTTGACAGGACGTTACGATGGAGCTTCTATGTTGGCAAGTGGAAATAAATGGGATTTCTTCCCTTCTGCAGCTTTGGCTTGGCGTATGGAACAGGAAGAATTTATTAAGAAAGTGAATTGGATTAATCAGTTAAAACTACGTGTGGGTTATGGTGTAACGGGTAACTCCGCTGTGACTCCTTACCAGACAGGTGGATCTGTAACTTCCGTATATGCCAATATACCATTTGGTGTAGGGAATATCTCTCAGAATACAACAGGAACAAAGACCAATGTGATGCCTAATTATGATTTGGGATGGGAAAAAACGGCCTCATTAAATGTGGGATTGGATTTTGCAGTGTTGAATAATCGTATTTCTGGTAGCTTGGAATACTATATTGCAAAGACTTCTGATTTGTTGATGAATAAAACAATTCCTGTAATTACAGGGTATGGTCAGGTCCTGAGTAATGTCGGAAAAACAGAGAACCGTGGGTTTGAAGTTTCTTTGTCTACAATTAACGTAAAAACAAAGGATTTTACTTGGCAAACAGACTGGACATTCTCATTGAATAAAGAAAAGATTACAGAATTGGCAAATGATGTAGATTTTGACTCTAATGGCCCTTGGAAAGTAGGTGAACCTATTAATGTGTTCTGGGATTATCAATATGATCGTATGTGGCAGGACACTCCAGAAGATAACCGCTTGATGGAGTTGTATTCTAAAATTGGTAAGCTGACATTCCTGGCAGGGCAATATAAGATTGTGGATCAGCCTTTGGTGGAAGTGCCGAAAGGAACAGAGAATTCCAAGACGGTAACGCTGGATTCTGGAGAAGAGGTGACTTATCTGGACAATGGATTTGGTACATTTAATGATGATGACAAAGTATTCTATAACAAATCTCCCAAATGGACAGGTGGTTTAAATAACTCATTTACTTATAAAAACTGGAACTTTAGTTTCTTCACTTACTTCCGTTTTGGAAATACATATTACGGTTTGACACAAACTATAGGTCGTCGTAAAGAAAGTGACACATGGTCTCCTAATAATACTGGAGCTAAATTTGCTCAACCTACTACTGCAACTCGAACTACGACTTATGATTACGTACGTAATTATACAAAAGGGAACATGGTATTGGTAAAGAATATCGCTCTTTCTTATACATTGCCTCAAAAGTTCTTGAAGAAGGTTGGTGCAAGTAGTGCTTCGGTTTATGCGCAGGTCCTGAATCCGTTCTTATGGGGAGGCGAGCTTGTGAAAGCAGGTATCAATCCGGATGATATTACCGGTTGGGATGCAGGAAACCATATTGGTGGTCAGACTAATAATACATGTATTACAAGAAGTTATGTGCTGGGATTGAGATTTAGCTTCTAATAATTGTTTGTTTAATTTATAGCGTTATGAAAAAGATAAAAAACTATATATATATGGGTGTGGCAGCCACTGCGTTAGCTTCATGTACAGACAGTTTTCTGGAAGAGAAAATGGTTGCGACTATCACCCAGGATTATTTGGATACGGAACAAGGTTTGGACCAGTTGATTGTGGGCACTTATAATGCGGAACGTGTAAACTGTGGAAATAGTGAGGGTATTTTTATGTTTGAGACAGGGCATGATTGTGCTCGCGCAAGTGGAAATAATGACTTGAATAAGTTTTCTACCTCTAAATGGAGTGCTACTGGGGAAATTGGTACTCAAACGAATTATTATATGGGATTTCAGTCTAAGCAATCTGACGGATTCCTGATAAATAATTATCCGATTATTGATAACTGTAATAAAGCGATTGAAGCTATCCGTTCTGGCAAGGCAGAAGGAAGATATGCAAGTGATTCAGAGTATGCTGCTCAACGTTTGTCAGAAGCTCTTTTTAATCGTGCATATTGTTATTATGGTATGAATACGGTTTTGGGAGATGTTTATTTTTCTACGAAAAGCAGTACGTCTTTACCTGCCAATTATAATTATCAACGTACTCCTGCGGAAGTGATGTTTAAAGAGTTGATTGGAGATTTGCGTTATGCTTTTGAACATTTGCCTGAATCTTATGGAGATGCAGAATATGGTCGTGCTACAAAATATGCGGCTGCTCATTTGTTGGCTAAAATCTATTTGAATCGTGTTCAAGGACAGGAGTATGGAACTGAAGCTTACGGACGTAAAGCAGATGGTACGATTGATAATTCGAATTCTCAGTCTTATTTAGGAATGCTATATAAGGGGAAAGGTACAAACGATTTGGATTCTTGTATTTATTATGCTACACAGGTGATAAATGCTCACCCTTTAGCTTATGATTATTACGATTTGTTCCGTCATGATTTAGGTGATTTTTCAAATGAAAAAACATCGGAGAATGTGCTGAACGCCATATTCTCAGAGAGTGGAGATAACTACCGTTATGGAGTGCGTATCCTGTCTGTTTTTGTGGGGAATGTAGTAGATGAAAAGTATGGTATCCCTGATTATTGTTGGGAATATCCGACTAAACCGGCTAATTATTTCCATAATAATGATTTTGGATTGGATGTATTTACCGATAAGGTAAATGATTCCCGTTATCAGAAATCATTTTGGTTAGAGTTTAAAACCGCACTTAATACAAGTGGGGCTTCTACTCCGAGTGCTAATGCTGATTATTATTCATATAATAGCGCAGAGAATAAGACTTATGTATGGACTGAGGCTCAGGCAAATACATTTAATAATAAATATAAAGCAGATTATACGCGTGAATCTTGGGGAGGGCGTTCTGCTGTAGCTGGAGAACATAAGATGGGTACAGGTGACCTTGCTTATGCTATTCTTGAGAACACAAAAGAGACTGCTATTAATGTAGAAGATGCTGATGCTCAGCCTTACGTGCTTTATGCTCGTTGGATGAAAGATGGCAACAAATACTATTATCGTCCGGAAATCGTGAAGAATGGTGATAATTATACATTTAAGAATACAGCTAGTTTCTATGGCCTGGAAAAGAGTTCCAATACAGGGGTACCTACTTCTAAGAAGTATCATGACCCGAACCGTTCAGGAAAGAATTCATTTTATGGTGGGCGAGATGTACCTGTAATGCGTTCTGCTGAGATGTATTTGGTAAGGGCTGAAGCATACGGACGTCAAGGAAAATATAATGAAGCTATTGACGATATTAATGCGTTGAGACAGCGTGCTGCATTTAAAGCTGGAGAAAATCGTGCTGAGGTAATTGCCCGTTTTGCAGATTTGTATGCAGGAAATCATGTCTTGTCATCAACAGAGTCACATTATCCTTATACTGTTGCAGCTGATTGTTATGATAAGATAAAAGTTGACGCAAGTTATTGGGATGGTACATCAGCACATTCATTGGCTGAAAATTATTGTCCGTCTGCCAATACAAACGAAAAGCGTTTCTTGGAGTTTATTTATAATGAATATGCTCGTGAATTTAACCAAGAAATGATTTATTATGGGGTTATACACCATGCAGGTGTGCAGGCCGCGCGTATTCAATGGCATAACCAGCTGGCGGCAAATATGCAGAATGCTACTTATCAGACAGGTACGTGGGAAACTTCGGATAATTTGTTGGGAACAGATGGGCAAAATGGTCAGCCTAAAGGTGGTTTCCAGAATTATATGACTTTGAAACCGTTCCCACAGTCATTCTTGGATATGCTGACAGATGATAATAATGTATTATTAGATAATGCGGGTAAAAAGGCTTATCAAAATTATGGTTATTAAACTAATAAATAACTGAAGTGAGTGAAAAGTCCGGTGTTATGCCGGACTTTTCTTGTTTATGTACCAATAATTCCAGTTATAATCTTTATTTTTCCATGTATTCTTACAAGAGATAATGTATTTTTACACAAAATATTTAGATAATATGAGACTGAGATTTTTATGGATAAGTTTATGTCTGTTGGTGGTTATAAGCAGTATTCATGCCGCAGGACGTGAAAAATATAATTTCAACAGTGGCTGGAAGCTAAAAGTCGGTGATATAGCTCAGGCAGAGAGTGTGAGTTATTTGGATACGGAATGGAAGTCGGTTACACTTCCTCATGCATTTAATGAGGATGAGGCTTTCAAACTGAATATCAAGGATCTTACTGATACAATTGTGTGGTATCGGAAACATTTTCGTTTACCTGCTGACGCGAAAGGACGAAAGGTGTTCATCGAATTTGAAGGAGTACGACAAGGAATTGATCTGTATGTGAACGGCCACCTGGTCGGTCAGCATGAAAATGGAGTGATGGCTTTTGGTTTTGACCTTACTGCACTTGTAAAGCCGGGTAAGGAAAATGTTATTGCTGCACGTATTGATAATAATTGGGACTATGCAGAGAAGGCTACTGGCGTGAAGTATCAGTGGAGTAACCGTAATTTTAATGCAAATTACGGAGGTTTACCCAAGAATGTGTGGTTACATGTGACGGATAAGTTATACCAGACCTTACCTTTATATAGTAACCTGCAAACGACAGGTGTCTATATTTACGCGGAAGATATTCAAGTGCGTGCTCGTAAAGCTCGAATTCATGCCGAATCGGAAGTGAAAAATGAAACAAAGAAAAGCCAGACGGTTGGTTATTTGGTGGAGCTTTTTGACCGTGACGGGAAGCTTGTAAAGGCGTTCCGTGGCGCGGAGAAAAGAATTAATCCAGGAGAAAAAATAGTGCTTTCGGCTGAAAGTGAAGTGGAAGGCTTACATTTCTGGAGCTGGGGTTACGGCTATTTGTATACGGTAAAGACAGCTTTGTGTATAGAAGGAAAGAAAACGGATGAGGTAATTACGCGTACAGGTTTTCGAAAGACACGATTTGCCGATGGAAAAGTATGGTTAAACGACCGGGTGATTCAGTTGAAGGGATTTGCCCAGCGAACAAGTAATGAATGGCCTGCTGTGGGAATGTCGGTGCCTGCCTGGTTGAGTGATTACAGCAATGGTCTCATGGTGAAAGCTAATGCTAATTTGGTACGTTGGATGCATGTAACTCCCTGGAAGCAGGATGTAGAGTCATGCGACCGTGTCGGTTTAATTCAGGCCATGCCGGCAGGAGATGCAGAAAAAGATTGCAAAGGACGTCAGTGGGAGCAGCGTAAACTGGTAATGAGGGATGCAATTATCTATAACCGCAACAATCCGAGTATCCTTTTTTATGAATGTGGCAATGAATCAATCAGCCGTGAACACATGCTGGAGATGAAGAAGATACGTGATGAGTTTGATTATCATGGTGGGCGTGCAATCGGTTCTCGTGAGATGCTGGATATTCGTGATGCCGAGTATGGGGGAGAGATGTTGTATATTAACAAAAGTGCGCATCATCCTATGTGGGCCATGGAGTATTGCCGTGATGAAGGCTTGCGCAAGTATTGGGATAATTACTCCTATCCATATCATAAGGATGGAGAAGGAAACAGTGCTTATCATTCTGCGGCTACCGGAAAAACGAAAAAACAGGCAGATGCCAGTGTATACAATCGCAATCAGGACTCTTTCACCATTGAGAATGTGATTCGTTGGTTTGATTACTGGCGTGAACGTCCGGGGACAGGGAAAAGGGTAAGCTCAGGCGGCGCTAAGATTATTTTTTCAGATACAAATACTCATTTTCGTGGAGTAGAAAATTATAGGCGTAGTGGAGATACAGACCCGATGCGTATTCCGAAAGATTCTTATTTCGCTCATCAAGTGATGTGGGACGGATGGGTAGATACGGAAAATCCTCGTTTGCATATCGTAGGACACTGGAATTATGAACCGGGAGTGGTCAAGCCTGTGTATGTGGTTTCTAATACGGATAGTGTGGCGTTATTTTTAAACGGAAAACCAATGGGACAGGCTCAGTGTGACTATCATTTCTTGTTTACTTTTGATAAAATCGCCTTCACTCCTGGAGTATTGGAAGCTGTGGGGTACAATGACGGAAAAGAAGCTGCGCGTATGCAGTTAAGAACCGCAGGTAAACCAGCTAAATTGAAATTAGCTGCCATTCAGCATCCGAAAGGATGGAAAGCCGATGGATCCGATTTGGTGTTGTTGCAAGTGGAGGTTGTCGATGCGGAAGGGAATCGTTGTCCGCTGGCGAACGATTTGATTCATTTTACGGTAGAAGGTCCGGCAGAATGGCGAGGAGGTATAGCGCAAGGCCCGGATAATTATATCTTGTCGGAAAAACTTCCTGTGGAATGTGGGGTGAACCGTGCGTTATTGCGCTCGTCTGTTACAGCAGGGAAGGTGGTTGTACGAGCTGAAGCAGAAGGATTGGCTTCCGCCTCATTAGAACTGGTTTCTTCTCCTGTAGAAGTACAAAACGGACTGAGTACATACATTCCTGGAGATGATTTGGAAGGAAGTTTAGATCGTGGAGAAACACCTTTGTCTCCTTCTTATATAGATCGTGCGGTGGATGTGGCTGTGCTCTCTGCAGAGGCCGGAATAAATACGGAGGAAGCTTGTAAGAGTTTTGATGACAATGAATTGAGTGAATGGAAAAATGATGGAAAAGCTTCCACTGCATGGATTAAATATCACCTTGAAAGGGTAGCGCGTGTGGATGAGATATGTATGAAACTTACAGGATGGCGTATGCGTAGTTATCCTTTGGAAATTTATGCGGGCGATGAGTTGATTTGGAGCGGAGAAACTGAAAAAAGTCTGGGTTACGTTCATCTGAAAGTGAAACCGATTCCTGCTTCTGAAATAACTATCCGGTTGAAGGGTTCAAGTAAAGAGGATGATGCCTTTGGACAGATTGTGGAAGTGGCTGCTCCAGTAGCCAATGAATTAGATTTGTTTAAGGCGAAAGATGGAGATAAAACCAATCATGAACTTCGTATTGTAGAAGTTGAATTTAAGGAAAACCTGAACAGATAGCAAGCTGTGGAAAAATATAAGTGGGGAAAAGCAGGCACTTCATGCCTGCTTTTCCCCGCTGTTGTCTTGAGGGTTATTTTACTTCGATTTGTATCTTTCCTGATTTCAGCCCTTTTGCAGTGACTTGTAACTCAAGAACTCCTGCTTCTTTTCCTGATTGCACAATTGTAGTCAGCATGCCGTTGAAGGCGTGCATCTGAGGCAGGTGGAACAAATCCAGACAAGTTGGGTCTCCATTGGCTGAGGCCTTGTAGCTTCCGGCTCCTTTTACTTTAAATTTCACCAAGCGCATGTCTGTGGGGCAGAGATTTCCGTCTTTGTCCACAACACGTACGGTTACGTATGCCAACTCTTTTCCGTCGGCTGTGAGTGACTGGCGTGAAGAAACCAATTCAATATGATGTGGTTTTCCAGCCGTGCGGATGATTTTTTCAGCTTTGGCTGTGCCATGCTCATCGTATGCTACAACTTTTACTTCTCCTGGTTCGTAAATAGCGTTGTGCCACATCAGGCGGTAACGGTTTTCTACGCTTTGGTTGTTCTTCGTCTGTTTTCCATAACTTTTTCCGTTGATGAAAAGTTCGGCTGTCGGATAATTGGTATAGACAAATACGGGTACTTCTTTTCCTTCTCTGCCTTCCCAGTTCCAATGAGGGAGAATATGAAGTGTTTCAGCTTGCTTGTTCCATACGCTGCGGTATAAATAGTACCGGTCTTTGGGCAAGGAAGCTAAGTCAATAATACCGAACATGGAGCTGTGGTTGGGCCATGCGTCTGTATCGTATGGACTAGGTTCGCCCAAGTAATCAAAGCCTGTCCAGACAAATTGCCCCAAAGTCCATTGGTAGTCATCAGCCAGAGCAAAGTCTATATCGGGAATATTAGACCAGGAGCAGTATTCTAGGTCGTAAGAAGAAGACTGATGGTCTTCGTATTTGGCATCGGCTTTACGTTCTGCCGGGAATTTATATACACCGCGTGAGCTGACGGTAGAAGAGGTTTCTGAGCCTAACACCAGGTTCTGGGGCAATCGTTGGTAGGCTTCTTCATAACGGTGTGCGCGATAATTGAATCCAGGAATGTCGAGCATAGCCGCAAATCCGTTGTCGAGTACACAACTAACCTGGTCCATGCCGCAGGTAACCGGACGGGTAGGGTCTTCCCGATGGCAAATGTCTTGCAGGAACTTGGCTACTTTGTATCCTTCACTGCTGCATTGGGTGGGCACTTCATTACCGATGCTCCACATCACTACACAGGGGTTATTCCGGTATTGCCGTAGCATATTTACCATGTCCTTTTCGGCCCATTCGTTGAAATAGCGGTGGTATCCGTTTTCGCATTTGGCAATGTCCCATTCATCGAAAGGTTCAATCATCATCATGAATCCCATTTCATCGCAGAGTCTGACAAGTTCGGGTGCCGGCATGTTGTGTGCAGTACGAATGGCATCGCAACCCATGTCTTTCAATAGTGTAAGCTGGTGGCGTAGGGCAGATACGTTGATGGCAGCTCCCAAAGGACCTAAATCGTGGTGGTTGCACACCCCCTGGAATTTACGGTGCTGGCCGTTCAGGAAAAAGCCTTTGTCGGCTACAAATTCGATGGAACGGATACCAAAGCGGGTGGTATAAGTATCTGTAAGCTCTCCGTTGGCATAGATTTTAGATACAGCCTGATATAGGAACGGTGTTTCGGGCGACCACAATTGTGGGTTTTCCACAATGAAATTTTGTGTAAACGGCTGTCTGTGATTGATGCGTCCGCTGTTTTTCTTGAAAGAAACTCTTTTTCCGTTCGGGTCTAGAATTTCTGTTTCTATGGTAATTTCTTCTTTTCCTGCATTCTGTAAAGAGGTACGAAGGCAAACCGAAGCATAGTCATTAGCAACGTGTGGGGTGGTAATCTGTGTACCCCATACCGGTACATGTATTTTTTCTGCAGTAATGAGATGGACATTCCGGTAAAGTCCAGCTCCCGGATACCAGCGGGAAGATTGAGGACGGTTTTCCAGACGTACAGCCAATACATTATCTTTTCCTTCTTTGTGCAGAAGCTCAGTAATGTCACAATGGAAGGAATTGTAACCGAAAGGCCAGAAGCAGGCTTCCTTTCCATTGACATACACACGGGCTTCACTCATGGCTCCATCAAAAACCAGTGTTGTCTTTTTATCAGGGTCTGCATCGAAACGGGTGCGATACCATCCCACTCCCACATAAGGAAGTCCTCCGGTACGTCCGGTCTTGACAGATGCCTGTTTCTCCAAGTTCTGAGTAATGGCTACATTTTGTAAATCATTATTACGGTCAAACGGTCCATAAATGGCCCAGTCGTGTGGAATACAGACAGATTCCCATTGAGAATCATTAAATGAAATAGTTTCAGCTCCATTGGCTTCTCCTTTGTGGAATTTCCAGCCGGTTTCCAAGAGTTGTTCATGTCGCTGTGCGTTGAGACTGCATACACTACAGAGGATAGTAGCGAGCAGAAAGAATTTACGGATGTGCATAGATTTCTAAGATTAGGTTCTCATTTATCAAGCAAAGATAAACTTTTCGTTCGAAACTATCCTTATTTATTCCTGAACTCTTACTATATTTGCGGAGAAATTGGAGAAATACGTAATAATCAATCATATAATATTTCGCTATGGAATATAATTTCAGAGAAATTGAGAAGAAGTGGCAGCAGAGATGGGTGGAACGCAAGACCTATAAAGTTGTCGAAGATGAATCCAAGAAAAAGTTCTACGTGTTGAACATGTTCCCTTATCCGTCGGGAGCAGGACTTCACGTAGGTCATCCACTGGGATACATTGCCAGTGATATTTATGCACGCTACAAACGTTTGCAAGGATTCAATGTGTTGAATCCGATGGGATATGATGCATACGGTTTGCCGGCTGAACAGTACGCCATTCAGACCGGACAGCATCCGGCCGTTACTACCGCAGCTAACATTGCACGTTATCGTGAGCAGTTGGACAAGATTGGCTTTTCGTTCGACTGGGATCGTGAGGTACGTACGTGCGAACCTGGATATTATCACTGGACACAGTGGGCTTTCCAGAAAATGTTCAACAGCTTCTATTGCAATTCATGCCAGAAAGCACAGCCTATCAGCAAGCTGATTGCTCATTTTGAGGCTGAAGGAACAAAAGGGCTGGACGTGGCATGCAGCGAAGAACTGAATTTTACTGCAGAAGAATGGAAAGCTAAGACAGAAAAGGAACAGCAGGAAATCCTGATGAATTACCGTATCGCTTACTTAGGAGAAACCATGGTAAACTGGTGTCCGGCATTGGGTACGGTATTGGCAAACGATGAAGTAGTAGACGGGGTATCTGAACGTGGAGGACATCCGGTGGTGCAGAAAAAGATGCGTCAGTGGTGTTTGCGTGTGTCTGCTTATGCACAGCGTTTGCTTGACGGATTGGAAACGGTAGACTGGACAGATTCTTTGAAAGAGACTCAGCGTAACTGGATTGGCCGTTCAGAAGGTACTGAAGTACGTTTCAAGGTAAAAGACAGCGATTTGGAATTTACCATCTTTACTACACGTGCCGATACGATGTTCGGTGTGACTTTCATGGTACTTGCACCTGAAAGTGAATTGGTACCGATGCTGACAACCGAAGCACAGCGTGCAGAAGTTGAGGCTTATTTGGACCGTACAAAGAAGCGTACAGAACGTGAGCGTATTGCTGACCGTCGTGTAACGGGTGTGTTCAGTGGTTCGTATGCAGTAAATCCGTTTACAGGAGAATCTGTTCCTGTATGGATCAGTGATTATGTTTTGGCTGGTTATGGAACAGGAGCCATCATGGCGGTACCTGCGCACGATAGTCGTGACTATGCATTTGCCAAGCATTTCAACTTGCCGATTGTACCGCTGGTAGAAGGTTGTGACGTAAGCGAAGAAAGTTTCGATGCGAAGGAAGGAATCGTTTGCAACTCTCCGAAAGCGGGGGGAACTCCTTATTGCGATTTGACGCTGAATGGCCTGACTATCAAAGAAGCCATTGCTGCTACCAAGAAATATGTGAAAGAGCATAATCTGGGCCGTGTGAAAGTCAACTTCCGTTTGCGTGATGCGATTTTCTCTCGCCAGCGTTATTGGGGTGAACCGTTCCCGGTATATTACAAGGACGGCATGCCGTATATGATTGACGAAAGCAAGCTTCCGCTGGAACTTCCTGAGGTCGCTAAGTTCTTGCCTACAGAAAGCGGAGAACCTCCTTTGGGACACGCAACCCGTTGGGCGTGGGATGTAGCCAAAGGTGAAGTAGTAGAAAACACGAAGATTGATAACGTGAATGTATTCCCTCTGGAATTGAATACCATGCCGGGATTTGCCGGTTCCAGCGCATATTATTTGCGTTACATGGATCCGCATAACAATGAAGCGCTGGTTTCTGAGAAGGCAGACCATTACTGGCAGAATGTAGACCTTTATGTAGGAGGTACGGAACATGCTACCGGTCACTTGATTTATTCTCGTTTCTGGAATAAATTCCTATTCGACTTAGGCATCAGCATCAAGGAAGAACCGTTCCAAAAACTGGTGAATCAGGGAATGATTCAGGGACGAAGCAACTTTGTATATCGTATCAAGGATACCAATACTTTTGTGTCATTGGGATTGAAAGACCAGTATGAAGTAACTCCGTTGCACGTAGATGTAAACATTGTATCGAATGATGTACTGGATGTGGAAGCCTTCAAGAACTGGCGTCCGGAATACCATAATGCAGAGTTTATTTTGGAAGATGGCAAGTATATCTGTGGTTGGGCGGTTGAAAAGATGAGTAAGTCCATGTATAACGTGGTGAACCCGGATATGATTGTAGAACGTTATGGAGCAGATACATTGCGTATGTATGAAATGTTCCTTGGCCCGGTAGAACAGTCTAAGCCATGGGATACCAATGGTATTGACGGAGTACACCGCTTCCTGAAGAAACTTTGGAATTTGTTCTATGACCGTCAGGGTGCTTTCTTGCCTGTTGAAGGAGAAGCTACCAAAGAAGAACTGAAAGCCATTCATAAACTGATTAAGAAGGTGACAGGAGATATTGAGACCTTCTCTTACAACACTTCTATCAGTGCCTTTATGATTTGTGTCAATGAATTGACTTCATTGAAATGTCGCAACAAGGCTGTGATGAGCAATCTGGTTGTGCTTCTGGCTCCGTTTGCTCCGCATTTGGCAGAAGAATTGTGGGAAGCTTTGGGCAATACCTCTTCTGTATGCGATGCACATTGGCCGGAATTCAATGAGGAATATTTGAAAGAAGACAGTGTAAAATATACTATTTCTTTCAATGGTAAGGCTCGCTTTACAATGGAGTTCCCTGCCGATGCAGATAATAATACCATCCAGGCTGCTGTACTGGCTGAAGAACAGTCACAGAAGTGGATTGAGGGCAAGACTCCGAAGAAGGTGATTATTGTACCGAAGAAAATTGTAAACATTGTACTTTAGCCTATTAAATGCTCGTCCGGAATGAACAGGAGGTACCTCCTGTTCATTCCGGATTGTTTTTTATTGTCTATGGAAGCTTTATTAAAGAAAAAGTTGGGCCGGGAGTCCAGAGACTATTTGGCCATAACCTTCGGGCTGATTTGTTATTCCATTGGCTGGGCTGCATTTATGCTTCCCTATCAGATTACTACCGGAGGGGTAACGGGTATTGCGGCAATTATCTATTATGCCACAGGCATAGAGATTCAGGTCTCTTATTTTGTGATTAATGCTATATTCCTGGGTTTTGCCTTGAAAATTTTAGGGCCTAAATTTAGTATTAAGACCATCTTTGCCATTTTTATGCTGACCTTCCTGCTCTGGTTCTTTCAGATGATTTTAAAAGATGAGAGTGGAAACCTTCCTCAGTTGCTAGGTCCTGGTCAGGATTTTATGGCTTGTGTGATAGGTGCTGGTCTGCTGGGTTTTGGAATTGGTATCGTATTCTGTAACAATGGAAGTACGGGTGGAACGGATATTATAGCCTGGATTATTAATAAATATAAGGATGTTACGCTGGGGCGGATGATGATGTATTGTGACATCGTAATCATTTCATCCTGTTATTTTATTTTTCACGACTGGCGTAGGGTGTTGTTCGGCTTTTGTGTCTTGTTTGTGATGAGTATCGTCATTGACTATGTGATTAACAGTACGCGTCAGTCTGTGCAGTTCTTGATATTCTCACGCAAATATGAGGAAATAGCCGAGGGGATTGCGACAAAGATTGATCGTGGGGTGACTTTACTTGATGGAAAAGGATGGTACAGCAAACAGGAAATAAAGGTAGTAGTGGTTTTGGCTAAAAAACGGGAATCACTCGATATCTTCCGGTTAGTAAAGGATATTGATCCGAATGCCTTCATTTCACAAAGCAATGTAGTTGGAGTATATGGTGAAGGCTTTGATAAGCTTAAAGTAAAATAAACTTTTCCCTTAAAAAACTAAAATAAAATAAGTTTTTTCGATTAATTTGGCTTATCGGAAAAACTTATTTTATTTTGTATCTGATATTACGATACTTGAATCTATAACGTGAAAAATATGTCAAAAGTCACTCTGATGATGTTACTGGCCTTTTTACTGACTTATGGAAATCATGCGTCGGGCAGTAGTTTATCTCAAATCCATCAGCTGCATGCTGGATGGGAATTTTCAATGTACGGTACTAATGAATGGTTGTCTGCACAGGTGCCGGGCACGGTGCATCAGGACCTGATAGCTCATGATAAATTGCCTGATCCTTTTTATGGCATGAATGAGCAGAAAATACAATGGGTAGAAAAGGAAGACTGGTTGTATCGCACTTCATTTGTATTGACAGAAGAGCAGCTGCATCATGAAGGGGTGTATTTGGTTTTTGAAGGGCTTGATACCTATGCAGATGTTTTCTTAAACGGTTCTTTGCTGCTGAAAGCAGATAATATGTTTGTGGGGTATCGGGTTCCTGTCAAGTCTGTTTTAAGAAAAGGAGAAAACAAGCTTGTAGTACGTTTCCGTTCGCCCATTCGGGAAGCGATGCCACAATGGGAGAGTAACGGGTTTGATTATCCGGCTGATAATGATCATTATCCACAGAAGCTAAGTATTTTTACTCGTAAGGCACCTTATTCCTATGGATGGGACTGGGGTATCCGTATGGTGACTTGTGGCATTTGGCGGCCGGTGTATCTGCAGTTTGCGGATCGGGCGGTAGTGGAAGATTATTTCGTGCACCAGCAGTCAGTCAGCGCCGAACGGGCAGAGGTAGACAATCGCTTAGAAATAAACAATATTAGCAATCATACACAGCAGGCTGTGGTACGTGTGACGTACAGTTATACGGGTGAACCAGATAAGAACGTGGAGCAGACGGTGGAATTGCAGCCGGGACTTAATCATATTTCTCTTCCTGTAACAGTGGAGCAGCCACATTTGTGGATGCCTAACGGTTGGGGAGAGCCTGCGTTGTATATGTTTGAGGCTTCAGTGTCGGTAGACGGGCAGGTGGTGTCACAGAAGAGTCACCAGATTGGCCTGCGTTCGATACGTGTAGTGCAGGAGGAAGACAAGGACGGCCAGAGTTTCTACTTCGAAGTGAACGGGGTACCGATGTTTGCCAAGGGTACGAACCTGATTCCGTCGGATGCGCTGCTGCCGCGTGTTACGCGCCAGCGCTACAGCCGTTTGTTGGAGGATGTGCAGTCATCCAATATGAATATGATTCGTGTGTGGGGTGGCGGTATCTATGAGGACGATGCGTTCTTTGAGGAAGCCGATAGGCGCGGCATTCTGGTGTGGCAGGACTTCATGTTCGCTTGCACCACTTATCCCCATGACCCGGCCTTTCTGCGTCGTGTAGAAGCGGAAGCGGAATATAACATTCATCGTCTGCGCAACCATGCGTCGCTGGCCATGTGGTGCGGTAATAACGAGATATACGAGGGTATACGCTACTGGGGATGGGAGGAGAAATATTCGTCCGAGGTCTATCAGCAGATGCAGGAGGGATACGACGTGCTGTTCCGTCAGCTTTTGCCGCAGAAGGTGAAAGAATTTGATCCGGGGCGCTTCTACCTGGAAGGCTCGCCGCTGGAGGCCAACTGGGGCAGACCGGAGAGCTGGAAGGTGGGCGACAGCCATAACTGGGGCACGTGGTACGGTCAGAAGCCTTTCGAGAGTTTAGATAAGGAGATACCGCGTTTCATGAGCGAGTACGGCTTTCAGGCCTTTCCGGAGATGAAGACCATCCGCACCTTTGCTTCGCCCGAGGATTATGAGCTGGAGTCGCCCGTAATGAATGCGCATCAGAAGAGCACGATAGGGAATGCCTTGATTAAGAAAACCATGAGCCTGTATTATCCGGTGCCGGAGAAGTTTGAAGACCTGGTGTACGTGGGGCTGGTGCTGCAGGGCCACGGCATGCGCCGGGGCATGGTGGCGCACCGCCGCAATCGTCCGTACTGCATGGGCAGCTTGCCCTGGCAGCTGAACGACAGCTGGCCCGTGGTGTCGTGGTCGGCCATCGATTATTACGGCAACTGGAAGGCCATGCAGTATCACACGCGCCGTGCCTTTGCGCCCGTGCTGGTGGATGCCATCCGCCAGGGCGACAAGCTGCGCTTTTATGTGCTGTCCGACTGCCTGCAGACGGAGAACGTGACGCTGCACCTGGCGCTGACGGACTTTCAGGGAAGGGTGATGCGCCGCCATCGGGTGGAAGGGATGCTGCCGGTAAATGCTTCGGAGGTGTTCTTTGAAGAAGACTGGCAGAAGGCGTTTGAGGGCTGTGACACTACGGCTTCGTTCATCCGCATGACGCTCAGGGGTGCGGACGGAAAGAAGGTACTTTCGGACGAGGTGTTCTATCCGGTGTATCCCAAGGAGCAACGCCTGCCTAGGGCTGAAATTGCCTGCCGTAAGGTGAAGAAGGGCGGGGTGGTGGAACTGACGCTGAAATCGCGTGTGCTGGCGCGCGACGTGTTCGTGGAGGTGCCCTTGCAGGGGGCGCGTTTCTCCGACAATTTCTTCGACCTGCTGCCGGGCGAGACGAAGCGCATCACGGTGTCTTCGGCCGACGGTTCTCCGCTGGAGGACGTTTCCGTGGTGATTCACCAGCTGGCCGATGTGAGGGAATAAAATCTGATTACTAATCTTTTATATGTATTGATTATGAAACCATTTTCAAAAATGAATTGTATGGGGCTGGCATTTGCCGGAATGCTGATGGCCTCGTGTGCGGACAGTCCGACGGCGGTGGCCGACTATCAGGTGGTGCCCATGCCGCTGGAGATTACGGCGGCATCGCAGGGTTCGTTCCTGCTGAAGAGCGGGGAAACTATCTGCTATACGGCAGGGAATGAAAAGATGAAGAAGAACGCCGAGTTCCTGGCGGCTTTTATCAAGGAACAGACCGGCATCGCGCTGAAGGTGGCGGAAGGTGATGGGGAAGAGGGCATCGTGCTCCGCCTGGGGCTGGAGGCTGATTCTCCGGAAGCGTACCGGCTGAAGGTGGACGACCGCAAGGTGGAGATTTCCGCTCCTTCGGAAGCGGGTGTGTTCTATGGCATCCAGACGCTCCGCAAGTCGGTGTCGGTGCATGAGGGGGCCGGAGCAGTGGAACTGCCGGCAGTGGAAATCAACGACTCGCCGCGCTTCAGCTACCGTGGTATGATGCTCGATGTGGGCCGTCACATGTTCAGCATGGATGAAATCAAGACGTACATCGACATGCTGGCCTTGCACAACATCAACCGCTTCCACTGGCATCTGTCGGAAGACCAGGGATGGCGTATCGAAATCAAGAAGTATCCCAAGCTGACGGAAATCGGCTCCAAACGCAGCGAGACGGTGATCGGACGTAACTCGGGTGAGTATGACGGCAAGCCTTACGGCGGTTTCTATACGCAGGAACAGGCCCGGGAAATCGTGGCTTACGCGGCAGAACGCTATATCACGGTCATTCCGGAAATCGACCTTCCGGGTCACATGCAGGCGGCGCTGGCGGCTTATCCGGAACTGGGATGTACGGGCGGTCCGTATGAAGTATGGCGCATGTGGGGTATTTCCGACAACGTGCTTTGTGCGGGTAACGACAAGACCATCCAGTTCATCAAGGATGTGCTGGCGGAAATCATCGACATCTTCCCGTCGGAATACATCCATGTGGGTGGCGACGAATGTCCGAAGGTGAAGTGGGAGACTTGTCCGAAGTGTCAGGCACGTATCAAGGCGCTGGGCATCAAGGGCGACAGCAAGCACTCGAAGGAGGAATACCTGCAGAGCTACGTGATACACGAGGCCGAGAAGTTCCTCACCGAGAACGGACGCAGCATGATTGGCTGGGATGAAATCCTGGAAGGCGGTCTGGCTCCGAATGCCACGGTGATGTCGTGGAGAGGGGAAGCCGGTGGCATTGAAGCGGCCCGTCAGCAGCACAATGTCATCATGACGCCGAACACGTACCTGTATTTCGACTATTATCAGGCAAAGGATACGGACAGTGAACCGCTGGCCATCGGCGGCTATCTGCCTATGGAACGGGTGTACAGCTACGAACCGATGCCGTCTGCCCTTTCTCCGGAAGAACAGAAGTTCATTACCGGTGTGCAGGCGAATCTCTGGACGGAATATATCCCGACCATGGCACAGGCACAGTACATGGTATTGCCGCGTATGGCTGCGCTTTGTGAAACGCAGTGGAGCGCTCCTGAAAAGAAGCAGGATTATCAGGGATTCCTGAAACGTACGGCTCGTCTGACAAAGATTTATCAGCTGAAGGGATGGAACTACGCGACGCATATCTTCGATGTGAATGTGAACATCGCTCCCAACACGGAAACGGGCAAGCTGGATGTAACGGCAAGCACCATCGACGATGCACCTGTGTACTATACCCTCGACGGTACGGAACCTACCACTGCTTCGTCCAAGTATGAAAACGGACTGACCATTGATGCGGCATGTGTGCTGCGCATGATGGCCGTGCGTCCGGAAGGCAACTCGCGCATTACGCGTGACAGCATTGCGTTCAGCAAGTCTACGGCGAAACCTATCACTATGTTGCAGCCTATCAATAAGCCTTACGAGTTTAAGGGTGCCACTACGCTGGTAGACGGTATGACGGGCGACCGCAACTACAAGACCGGACGCTGGATTGCTTTCTACAAGAATGACATGGAGGCGGTGATCGACTTGAAGGAGGCTACCGAAATCAGTTCCATGACCCTGCGCACTTGCGTGGAAAAGGGCGACTGGACGTTTGATACCAGAGGCATTACCGTAGAGGTGTCGGACGACAACAAGACTTTCAAGAAAGTGGCTTCGGAAGCTTATCCGGCTATGAAGGAAACGGATGCCAACCAGATTTATACCCATACCCTGACGTTTGACCCGGTAAAGACCCGTTACGTGAAGGTAACGGCCTTGTCCGAAAAGAATATCCCGGCATGGCACGGCGGCAAGGGCAATCCCGGATTCTTGTTTGTAGATGAAATCGTATTGAACTGATGGCGCATAGCCTTCGTGATAAAGGCCTGGTCTCCTGAGGGAAGATCAGGCTTTTTTTATCGGCTTTTTGGGGCCGTTAGTTGAAATACTGTCGGGCGATGTGTATCTTTGCGCAGAAATGTATAATTGTCAAGAAAAAGTTCAACATGAAAAAGAAACTGGTTTTTGCTACTAACAATGCCCATAAACTGGAGGAAATACGTGCCATTCTGGGAGATAAAGTGAAAGTGCTGAGTTTGAAAGATATCCGTTGTGAGGCCGATATTCCGGAAACGGCGGATACGCTGGAGGGAAATGCCGCGCTGAAGGCGGAATATATTCATGCGCATTATGGCATGGATTGCTTTGCCGACGATACCGGTCTGGAGGTGGAAGCGCTGGACGGGGCTCCCGGAGTGTATTCGGCGCGTTATGCGGGCGGTGAAGGTCACGACTCGGAAGCCAACATGAAGAAGCTGCTGGCAGAACTGAAAGGCAAGGAGAACCGGAAGGCGCAGTTCCGCACGGCCATCTGCCTGATAGAAGGAGGAGAAAAGCACTTGTTCGAAGGCATTGTGAAGGGAGAAATCATCCGGGAGAAAAAAGGAAGCTCCGGCTTCGGCTACGACCCGGTGTTCGTGCCGGAAGGCTATGCCGAGACTTTTGCGGAGATGGGGGCTGAAGAAAAGAACAGGATCAGTCACCGGGCAAGAGCCGTACAGAAGTTGTGTGACTATCTGAACAGTAAATAAAGCAGAAAAAAGGCTGTGGATTATTTCTACAAATGTGCAGAAATTCCACAGCCTTTTCTTTTTCTTAATCGCGTGTAACTTTCTTGTAATCAATTTTTTAAAAATTAAAGTATAAAAAGGCTGTTTTTGGCGTGTGTTTTGCGAAGTATTCTACGGAATTACAAACAAAAATCGTCAAAATGCAAAGAATCAGACTTTTAGTTTTATTGCTGCTGTGTGTGGTGTGTCAACAGACTTTTGCACAACAGCGTACCATCAGCGGATTGGTTATCTCAGCTGAAGATCACGAGCCGCTTATCGGTGCTACGATTTCCGTACAGGGAAACGAGGCGCATGGGGTAGTGACCGACATTGATGGAAAGTATACATTGGAAGTGGGACCGGATGACAAGATTCTGGTCGTGGCTTACCTGGGTATGAAAACTCAGTTGATAAAGGTTCCTAAGAAAGAACACCTGAACGTGGTGCTCCAGCCTGAAACCATGAACCTGGAAGAGGTGGTGGTGACGGGATACGGTAATTTCACCAAGTCTTCTTTTACGGGGTCTGCCAATACCCTGAAGGGAGACATGATGAAAGACATCCCCGTGATGAGCGTGGAGCAGAAGCTGCAGGGAATGACCATGGGCGTGTCTATTACCAGCAGTTCCGGACAGCCGGGAGCTAATCAGAGCATTCGTATCCGTGGTATGGGCTCGTTCAATGCCTCTCAGGAACCGCTGTTCGTGATCGACGGGGTGCCGGTCACTTCCGGTAGCCTGAGTGCCGGAGGAGCCGATGCGGCCTATATGAACAACTCCAAAACCAATATCATGAGCACGCTGAATCCGGCCGATATTGAAAACATTACGATTATCAAGGATGCGGCGGCAGCCTCTCTGTATGGTTCGCGTGCAGCCAATGGCGTAATCCTGATTACGACCAAGAAAGGAAAGGCGGGCAAGGCACAGGTTTCCTTTAACATGTCGGGAGGTTTCTCGAATGCGGCGGTTGATTTCCGTCCGACACTGAACGGCGACCAGCGCCGTGAACTGTTGTACGAGGGCCTGGTGAACTACGCTACTGACAAGCAGATGGCAGACCCTACCGGCTATGCAGACGGTGAGATTGACAAGTATGCGTCTGTGCCTTCCATGGGCTATACCGACTGGAGAAAGGAACTGCTTCGTACCGCCATCCAGCAGGATTACGAGGCATCTGTATCCGGAGGAAACGAGAAGACCACTTTCTATGCCTCTTTGGGCTATAACAGCCAGGAAGGACTGGCCAAGAACTCCAGCCTGGATCGCTACTCCGCCCGTCTGAACATGACCCAGAAGGTAGGCCGGTACGGTGAGGTAGGCGCCAACATGATGTTTACCCAGATGAACCAGGAGATGAACGAAGAGCGTGGCTCTGCCATCAACCCGTATTTGTGTGTGGCAATGACCATGACTCCTTCCATGCTGGTGAGAGATGAAGCCGGAAATTATGTGGGAGCGTACGACGGTACACAGTTGAACCCGCTGCGTGATATTCTGACGGACTATAACCGCACGCGGATGACGCGTATGTTCTCCACCGGCTATGCGGCTGTAGAACCGATAAAGGGCCTGAAAATAAAGGAAACGTTAAGCTATGATTATACCATCCAGAAGGACTCGCGCTACTACAATCCGTTGAGTTCTGCAGGACCGAAGAGCGGTTCCGATGCACAGTCCTCCAAAGGATTCATCGAATATGGGAAGCTGATTTCTTCTACTTCGGTGAATTACGTGAAGACCTTTGCGCAGAAGCACCACCTGGATGTCTTGGCTGCGTATGAAGTGGAAAGCTACCAGACGGATAAGGCATCCGGCGAACGTTCCAAATTGCCGTCGTATGTAGGGCTTACTGAACCTGATAACGGAGCAGTGTTGAACAGCTTCGTTTCATCAACGCAGGATTATCGTATGCTGTCGTATATTTCACGTTTGAACTACGATTATGACGACCGTTATTATGTGGCAGGAAGCTTCCGCCGCGACGGTAGTTCCCGTCTTTCACCCGATAACCGCTGGGGAAATTTCTGGTCCGTATCGGGTATGTGGCATGTGAGCAACGAAGCGTTCATGCAGCCTGTGAAGCACATTCTGAGCGATTTGAAGATTCGTGCCTCTTACGGTGTGAACGGTAACCAGCCAGGCTCTCTGTATGGCTATATGGGATTGTATTCTTTGGGACAAAGCTATATGGGAGGTTTGGGTTCTTATGAATCTTCTATCTCCAACCCCAACTTGGGATGGGAAAAGAACTATAACCTGAACGTGGGACTGGACGTGTCGTTCATCAACCGCATTTTCCTGAGCGTGGAATACTATAACCGCGATACGAAGGATTTGCTGTACAGCCTTCCTATCAGTGCCACCACCGGATTTACGAACTACCTGAGCAATGTGGGACAGTTGAACAACCGGGGTGTGGAACTGGAACTGCGTACCATCAACTTCGCCAATGACAACTTTAACTGGACCACGGTCTTCAATCTGAGTCACAACAAGAACAAGATTGTGTCACTCAACGGACAGCTGGAGCAGTCAATCGAGGGCACATGGTTCATCCACAAAGTAGGATTGCCCTACTACACCTTCTACGTAAAAGAATACGCCGGGGTAAATCCGGATACAGGTAAGGCCATGTATTACCGTAACCAGGAAATACCTCAGGAAGACGGTTCGGTGATTGTAGACCGGAGCCTGACGGAGAGTGCCAGTGAGGCGCAGGCCATTCCTTATAAGTCGGTTAACCCGAAAGTGTCTGGCGGTCTGACGAACATGCTGAACTACAAATGGCTGGACCTGAGCTTTACGCTGACCTATTCCTTGGGCGGATATTCTTATGATAAAACTGGCACCTATATAGAGAATGGTACCAAGAACATTTATGATTCAAGATATAATCTTCCGGTATATGCCATGGACCGTTGGCAGGAGCCGGGCGACCAGACCAATGTACCGCGCTTTGTGTATGGGGAAGATGCCGGACCTCAGAACTCTTCGCGCTATATTCACAGTACCGATCATCTGCGTCTGAAGAACCTTACGCTGGGATTCACGCTTCCTTCCGAATGGACCCGCAAGGCCCTGATAGACAAAGCCCGCATCTATTTCTCAGGCAGCAACCTGCTGACATGGGCTAAATGGAAACAGTATGACCCCGAAACTCCGGTCAACGGAGAAGTGTTCTGCGAGGCACCTGCCATGCGTACCTTCAACTTCGGCGTACAATTAACTTTCTAAAAACGAATTTGATTATGAAACCACTCTATATTTATTTTCTTGCCGCCTCACTGGCATGTACCTCTTGTTCGGACAGCTGGCTGGACCTGAATCCGTCCACGTCCGTACCCACCGACCAGGCTTTCTCTTCTTTGGAAGATGCCCAAAGCGCATTAAACGGCATTTATAGGCTGGCGTCAGCACATAGTTATTATGGTGACAATTTCTTTTATTTTGGCGATTGCCGGGCTGCGGATGTGCAGGCTCGTATGACGAAAGGAGACGGACGTAGGGTTTCACCTTATTATGAGTATAACGTGAAGGCTACTGACAGTTTTAATTCAAGCCTGCCGTGGAATCAGGTCTATAAAGTGATTCGACAAACCAACAATCTGATAGCTGCAACTGAAAGTGGGTTGATAAAAACTACTGATGAGGCTGCTCTGAATGAGATTAAGGCTCAGGCCTTGGCCATGAGAGGGCTTGCTTTATACGATCTTATACGCGTGTTTGCCATGCCTTATTCGTATGATAACGGCCAGTCATTAGGGGTGCCTATCGTTACAACAGCCACTGATCAGTCTTCGAAGCCAGCACGCAATACGGTGGCCGAATGCTATGACCAGATTATTACCGACTTGACCAACTCGCTGGCCGGCCTTAGCAAGGAGAAGAAGGACGGCTGTCTGAACTACTGGGCCGTGCAGGGTATTCTGTCAAGAGTTTATTTGAACAAGCTGGATTATCCGAATGCCTACAAGGCAGCCACAGATGTCATCGAAAACAGTAAAAGCCTGTATCAGTTGTACACCCTTGACGAGTATCCTACTGTCTGGGGAAAAGAATACACCAGCGAATCGCTTTTCGAATTCTACTTCTCGCTGACGGAACCTTCCGGTGGTTCGGGTGGAGAAGGAGCTCCTATGGTCTATGCCAATGAGGAAAAAGTGGACTGGAACAATCTGATACTGTCGGAAGACTACCTGAACTTGCTGAATGAAGACCCGCAGGATGTGCGCCACTGTGTGACAGAAGTATCTGCCATAGCAAATAATGAAGGTCTTCCCGAAGGCGCCCGTGACAAGAAAGTCTATCTGGCGAAGTTCCCCGGCAAGACCGGCGATCCGCGCGACAACAACTTGTGCATCGTGCGTCTGTCAGAGATTTATCTGAATGCAGCCGAGGCAGGTCTGAAAATAGGGGGCGAGCAGGCGACCAAGGGAATGGAATACCTGAACGACGTGATTACCAACCGTACCACGAATACCGCCATGAAAGTAAATGCCGCTGCCGATTTCACTCTGGAGCGCATTCTGAAAGAAAGAAGAAAGGAACTGGTGGGCGAGGGCCTGGCAGTGTACGATTATACGCGTAATAAATTGCCCGTGGTGCGTAAGGGAAGCTGGCACCTGACTTCGCTGGAGACTTCCAATGCTTATACCATCCAGCCGAATGATTCGCGTCTGGCCATCCCCATTCCGCAGACCGAAATAGACGCCAATCCTAATCTGGTGCAGAATCCTTAACAGGAGGCAGCAGTCAGATAATATCCCCGTCCTTTGGCAGTGGAAATCCGATAATCCGGGAAGTCTTGCAGGACTTTCCGGATTGTTTGTATATGCGCGTCTAATTTCTCATCCGCCTGCGGGTCGTGCGGCCAGCAAGCCGTTTTCAAGTCTTCACGGTTCACACATTCTCCTTTCTTTTCCCATAGCAGATAAAGAAGCTGCAAGTCGAGGCTGGAAATGGCACACTGCATGCCGTCGATCAGCAATATCTGCTGCTTCAGGTCGATGTACAGCCCTTTTTCAGGCTTATTTTGCCGCTTTTTCAGGTAAAGGTAGACTTGTATACCTGTGGCCGCAAGCAGCAGGCACAGCAGCCCGTAAAAGCCCGCGTGGATATGGCGGAGTAAGGTCAGCCAGTCGTAGTCCGCCCACCCTTGCAGTTGCAGGCTGTGAGTCAGGTCGAGCGAGCAGACCGGAGTCTTATAGGCTGAGGACGTGGGTAAGATGCCTGCCCGTGTGCGGGTGCGGGCCGACTTGTCGGAATAAAACACACCCGCCGTTCCGCTGACATGTTTTTTCTCGAGCTGTTCCTGAAACAACCGGTTCACTTCCTCCACCCTGACAGGCTGTATGTCTGCCAGCAGGTATTCGTTCAGCAGTTTCCGGGCTTTCTCTTCCGGGATGCTGTCCTTGAACAGGTAAGTGGTTTTCCCTTCTGTAGTCTGGAGCGTATAGCTTTTGATTTTCCGGCTGGAGACGGGCGCGAAAAGATAAGCCTTCAGGGCCGGGTCTACGTAGATGTGCGGGTTCCTGCTGAACGCATTCAGACGGTCGTTGTAGTGAAGGCGTTCGGCTTCCTGCAAGGATTGATTGATAAGGGCATGCACCTGCGTCCGGCTATGCCGCAGCGCCGCGTAACTGCCCCCTATGAGTACGATGACAGTGGCGGCTACAGACAGGAACCAGCTTGTTTTCTTTGTCATAACAATATTCTTTAAGAAGCAGGTTTATCTTTCCTTCAGGTACTTTTCTACCTTCTCGAAGAACAGTGAGATGTGCGCCCCGTCTACAAAGGCGTGGCTTACGGTCAGCGCAATGGGCATGACCAGTCTTCCCTCACGTGTCACCGCCTTGCCCGCATTCATCAGCGGATAGTCCAGCGGATGGCCCGGGGCATACTGCGTGTAAGAGATGGAAGTAAAGTACAGCTTGGGCGTGGCACTGAGCAGGATGACGTCAAAATCGCCCTGAGCCGCAATCTCCTTGTCGGTGCCGTACGGGTCTCCGTCCTCCGGGATAGAAGTGATGATGCGCCGGGCTTCCTCGTAGAAAGCCTTGAAATCACTGTTCCAGGGAATGCGAACCGTGTAGAATGTCTTTTCCGGCACGGCGATGGGCGTCGTGATGTCTACCGTATCGTGGTAAACCACCTGCCCGTGCTTGTCCCACCGGTAACGGAACTCCTTGATTTCATTCGCCGCACGAAGAATGGCGTACAGGTAATACAGAAAGAAGGAACGGCCCTGTGCCTTCGCTTCCGCATACGCCTCCGTGCAGTCCACTTCGCTGGTCATGGCAATCCAGGAATTATGGAAATCGCGGAAGAAAAGATAGTTCTCCTTCCGCTCCCAGGTGTCAATATCGATAAGATGCTTCATGCTTGCTGGAATTTTTGCGCCACCTTCCGGTAGGTAGGCATGTCAATGTGTAACTGTGCGCCCAGGTCAATCATATCGAACAGCAGGCCCTGAATTTCCGACTCATGCCCCCGGGCAATGTCCTTCTGCATGGAAGCCGTGCTGTGCGGGTCGAGCTTGTCAATCACCATCAGGTTGTAGGCCACGGGGTCGCCGGGGTAGGCGATGCCCAGTTTCTCCCCAATCTGCGCACTCTCACGCGACAAGCCGACAAACGTGTCGCGCACCTCACCCTCGTGCTGCACCTCGCCCATCGGCACGTCGTGATAGGCACCCGTGCAGGCCATGGCCGAGATGAACGACCATTTGATGAACGTATCCCGGTTGATGTCGTCCGACACGTCCACCTTGATGCCGCACTCGCGGAGTTCGCCGGCAATCTTCTCCAGCCGTTCGGGCGCCACCTGCTGCTGCGGACGCGCACCGAACACCAGGCGGAAGATGCTGCCCATCTGACTGATTTCCCCTTCGCCCGATACGAAGCCCACGATGTAGATACACCCGTCGAGCACCTTGACAGAAGGCACCAGGCGGCCGATGCGGGGCCCCGTGCCATACACATTCAGGATAGGGATGACCAGGGTGTCGGGGGTAGCCGCACGCTCCAGCACGGGGCGGATGGAGTCAATGGAATAGCCTTTCACGCACACCAGGATGACATCCGCCTTTCCCTGATATTCTTCTGCGGTGCATGCCTTTACGGGGAGGAAATGCTCCCCCTTCAGGTCCGATTTCAGGTGCAGCCCCTGCCGGCGGATGGCTTCCAGGTGCTTTCCGCGGGCAATGCAGGTCACGTCCTTGCCTGCCAGTGCCAGAAAGCCGGCGATGCATCCTCCTACACCGCCCGTTCCGATGATGAGATAATTCATGGTGAAAAAAGTTATAAAGAAAAACAAGCACGGAGCGTGTAAGCCCGTGCTTGATAAATAAGTTGATTATACGTTGAAACGGAAGTGCATGATGTCGCCGTCTTCCACCACGTATTCCTTGCCTTCCACGTTGAGCTTTCCGGCCTCACGTACGGCAGCTTCCGAGCCATAGTGGATAAAGTCGTCGTACTTGATGACCTCCGCGCGGATAAATCCCTTTTCAAAATCCGTGTGGATGACACCGGCACACTGCGGAGCCTTCCATCCCTTGTGGAACGTCCAGGCACGCACCTCCATCTTTCCGGCCGTGAAGTACGTCTCCAGGTTCAGCAGCTTGTAGGCCGCACGTATCAGCCGGCTCACGCCCGACTCTTCCAGCCCCACTTCCTGCAGGAACATCTGGCGGTCTTCGTACGTCTCCAGTTCGGCAATGTCGGCTTCCGTCTTGGCCGCTACAATCAGGATTTCAGCACCTTCCTCTTTCACTGCCTCACGCACCTGCTCCACGTACTTGTTGCCGCTTACGGCACTGGCTTCGTCCACGTTGCACACATACATCACCGGCTTCGAGGTGAGCAGGAACAGTTCGTGTGCTATTTTCTGTTCGTCTTTCGTTTCAAACTGCACGGTACGTGCCGATTTGCCTTGCAACAGCGCCTCACGGTAACGAACCAGCACCTCATACGTTTGCTTGGCCACCTTGTCGCCCCCGGTCTGCGCCTGTTTCTGTACCTTCTGAATGCGGCTTTCAATGGTTTCTAGGTCCTTCAGCTGAAGTTCCGTATCAATGATTTCCTTGTCGCGCACCGGGTCCACACTGCCGTCCACATGCGTCACGTTCTCATCGTCGAAGCAGCGCAGCACGTGCAGAATGGCATCCGTTTCACGAATGTTGGCCAGGAACTTGTTGCCCAGCCCTTCGCCCTTGCTGGCCCCTTTCACCAGTCCGGCAATGTCCACAATTTCCACGGTAGTGGGCACTATACGGTCGGGGTCCACCAGCTCGGCCAGTTTGTTCAGACGGTCATCGGGCACCGTAATCACGCCCACATTGGGCTCGATGGTGCAGAACGGGAAGTTGGCCGCCTGGGCTTTTGCGTTTGATAAGCAGTTGAAAAGTGTCGATTTTCCCACGTTTGGCAAACCGACGATACCACATTGTAATGCCATAATTTATAGTTTGTTTTTAATCTATTTTCAGATGCATAATACTCTAATTCTCTGCAAAGATAGTTATTTTTTAAGTTCCTGCCTATTCTTCTACAGAATGAGCGGCAATTTTGGCAGACTTCGTCGGTGGAAAATAAAAAAGAGGCGCTTCATCACGAAGTGCCTCTTTTGTAAAAGAGAGTTTATGAATTTTCTTATTTAATCATTTGTCCATTGTAACAGTCATTTCAGGAATCAGAATGAAATCATTCTTCTTGGAATTCCATTTGTAGTATTCTGTAGTTACACTCTTGTTGTCGTATGTATAACGGATACACAAATCGTTTTCCCAGCAGTTCTTGTTTACATTCCATTTCTGTGACATATTTTCAGTCATCTGGTTGTTGTCATTGTATTTGTAGTTATACTTCATGTAGTTTGTCAGCATGTTACCGTCTTTCTTGTATACAGTTTCTGCAACTTTCAATCCGTTAACTTCTTGCGCATTGTAAATCAGGTTGTTATTCATTTTAGCAGCATAAGTTGACAAGCTTGCAACAAAAGTTATAACTAAAACAACTACACACTTTGCTAAATTCATCTTTTTCATATCTTTCTAATTTTAAGGTTTTACTTACGTTTTGTTCTTTTTGACGGTGCAAATGTAGTAAAAGCTTTGATATGTTGTATGCATTCCGGCAAAAAAAATGAAACAAATTAGCAAAATGTCACTAATTAAACATTTGTTAACAATTTGGATGACTTAGTGTGCTTCCAGCCAATTGTGTCCCCAACCATGGTCAGCACGCAGTGGAGCTTTCATTTTGTAAGCAGCCTCCATTTCGCTTATCACAATTTGCTGCACTTTTTCTTTTTCTTCCGGCAAGACGCTGAAGTTTAATTCGTCGTGTACCTGGAGAATCATTTTCGAGCGGATACCTTCTTCCTGGAAGCGCTGGTATATGCGTATCATGGCTACCTTAATAATATCGGCGGCACTGCCCTGAATGGGGGCATTGATTGCATTTCGTTCGGCATACCCTCTGACGACTGCATTTTTGGAGTTGATGTCCGGCAGATAGCGTTTGCGTTTGAAGATGGTTTCAATGTATCCTTTTTCGCGTGCTTCCTGAATGCTCTGGTCCATATAGGCCTTTACATTCGGATAGTTTTCAAAGTATCCGTCGATAAGTGCTTTGGCCTCCTTGCGGTCAACGTTCAGACGTTCTGCCAGTCCGAACACTGAAATTCCGTAGATGATACCGAAATTGGCAGTCTTGGCCTTGCTTCTTTGTTCGCGTGTCACCTCCTCCAGTTTTACCTTATATATTTTAGCGGCAGTAGCTGCATGAATGTCCTGGTCTTTTTGGAAAGCTTCAATCATGTGCGGGTCATTGCTCAGATGTGCCATGATGCGCAGCTCAATTTGTGAATAGTCAGCCGAGAAGAATTCGCTTCCTTCGTCGGGGATGAAAGCCTTTCGGATTTCCTTTCCGTCTTCGTTGCGGATAGGAATGTTCTGCAGGTTCGGATTGCTAGAACTCAGTCGTCCGGTAGCTGTGACCGTCTGGTTGAAAGATGTATGGATGCGTCCGGTAGCCGGATTGATAAGTTGGGGTAGGGCATCAATGTAGGTACCTAACAGTTTTTTCAGTCCGCGATGTTCCAGAATCTTTCCTACGATTTCATGCTTTCCTCTTAGACTTTCCAGCACTTCTTCCGAAGTGACATACTGCCCGGTCTTCGTCTTCTTGGCTTTTTCCACGATTTTCAGGCGGTCGAACAACACTTCACCCACTTGTTTGGGAGAGGCAATGTTGAATTCCATTCCGGCCAGCTGGTGTACCTCTTCTTCTATCTGGTTCATCCGGGCCGTAAAATGTCGTGACGTTTCTTTCAGTGCTTCCGTATCAATACGTACTCCGTTTCTTTCCATGTAAGCCAATACCGGCACCAAAGGCATTTCTATCTCTTCGAACAGTTTTTTGACTCCGTTAGTCTCCAGTTCGTTCTCGAGTACCTGTTTCAGTTTGAGGGTTACATCGGCATCCTCACAAGCATATTTGTAAACTGCCTCGGGAGCCAGGTCGCGCATGTTTCCTTGCTTTTTCCCTTTTGCTCCAATCAACTCTTCGATTTTGATGGTTTCGTATTTCAGGTAAATCTCGGCCAGGTAGTCCATGCCGTGACGAAGTTCGGGCTGCAGCACATAATGCGCAATCATGGTATCGAACATCTTTCCCTTCAGGGTCACTCCGTAATTGGCCAGCATGATCAGGTCGTATTTGATATTTTGTCCAATTTTGAGCGAATCTGGATTTTCGAAGGCTGGTTTAAATATATTCACAATTGTAAGGGCTTCTTCACGATTAGCCGGTACCGGTACATAAAAGGCCTGGTTTTCGGCAAAACTGAAGCTCATTCCCACCAGTTCTGCCGTGATGGGATCGATTCCGGTGGTTTCCGTGTCTAGACTGAAAAATTTCTGGACAAGTAATTTTTCGGCCAAAACCGCCATTTTCTCCTTATTATCAACGAGTTGATAGTCGTATGGCAGGTCTTCTAACCTCGTGAGAATTGAATTTTTGGCGTCAGCTGTATCTTCCTCCGCAAAAAAGCCAAAGAGATCGGGTTGAGCGGCAGGAGAGGAGGGAGCTTTTTTTTCTGTTTTGATTACCCGGTCAATCAGGCTTCGGAATTCCAGCATTTCGAACAGACGGCGCAATTCCTCTTCATCGGGCTCTTCTCTTTTCAGTACTTCCATGTCGAGTGCGATGGGCACATCCGTTTTGATGGTAGCCAGAAATTTTGAGAACGTGATTTGCTCTTTGTTTTCTTCCACCTTCTTCTTGATGGCACCTTTCAGTTCGTCGGTGTGAGCCAACAGATTCTCGATGCTGCCGAACTGGGCTATCAGTTTCTGTGCCGTTTTCTCTCCCACACCCGGGCATCCTGGAATGTTGTCGGCCGTATCTCCCATAAGTCCGAGCATATCGATGACCTGTAAGGGCGACTGGATGTCGAACTTGGCTTTTACCTCTTCCACCCCCATCACTTCGAAATCTTTGTCGCCGTATTTGGGACGATACATGAACACGTGTTCACTCACTAACTGTCCGTAGTCCTTGTCGGGAGTCATCATGTAGGTATTGATGCCTCTTTTGCCGGCTTCCGTAGCAAGTGTGCCGATTACGTCATCAGCTTCGTATCCGGCAATCTCTAAAATAGGAATATGATAGGCACGTATAATATCCTTTATGACAGGAACCGACTGCCGGATAGCTTCCGGAGTCTCTTCCCGCTGTGCTTTGTATGCTTCATAGGCTTCGTGGCGAAACGTAGGTCCCGACGGGTCGAAGGCAATGCCGATGTGAGTAGGATTCTCTTTCCGTAGCACTTCTTCCAAAGTGTTGACAAATCCTAGGATGGCAGAGGTGTTGAAACCCTTCGAATTGATGCGAGGATTCTTGATAAAGGCGTAATAAGCACGGTAAATCAGTGCATAAGCGTCTAATAGAAATAGCTTCTCCATTCGTGTAAAAATATTAAGTTTTTTCATGTAAAAGTACAAAAAAATACGGTATTCAGTCTTTTATTATTACTTTTGTGGGCCTAAATAAATGTACATGAACAAAATTGACTTAATAAAGCAGCCTGTAGAAAAAGAATTAGAGGAATTCAGAGGGCTTTTTGAAAACTCTTTGACGAGTACAGACCCTCTTTTGGGAGAGGTGTTGGCTTACATCAAGAAACGGAGCGGAAAGATGATGCGTCCTATTCTGGTGATGCTGACGGCTAAATTGTTCGGTACATTAAATCAGTCAACCTTTCATGCGGCATTGTCGCTGGAACTGCTCCATACCGCCAGTCTGGTACACGATGATGTGGTAGATGAGAGTGATAAGCGTCGGGGGCAGTCTTCTGTAAACGCAATCTACAATAATAAAGTTTCCGTACTGGTAGGCGATTATATGCTGGCCACAAGTCTGAAGCATGCCGCTCTGACTGGTAAGGTGGAACTGGTAGAACTGGTGGCTACTTTAGGACAGGAATTGTCGGAAGGTGAGATTCTGCAGTTAGGCAATATTGGTAAGGAAGATTTCTCAGAGGAGGCATATTTCGATGTCATCCGGAAGAAGACAGCTGCCCTGTTTAAGGCCAGTTCGCAGAGTGGAGCTGTATCAGTAGGAGCCGTGCAGGAAGAGGTAATGAAAGCTGGATTGTTAGGTGAAATGATTGGTATTGCCTTCCAGATAAAGGACGATATCTTTGATTACTTCGAGAGTTCGGAGCTGGGCAAGCCTACAGGAAACGATATGCTGGAAGGAAAGCTCACGCTTCCTGCCTTGTATGTACTGAACCAGACGGGGGATGACAGCTTGAAGCAGACCGCCTTGAAGATACGTTCCTTGGAAGCTTCGAAAGAGGAGATAGCGAACTTTGTAGAAACCGTGAAAGAAAAGGGAGGTATTGAATACGCCACCCGCATGATGTACGAGTTCCGCGATAAGGCGCTGGCCCTGGTTCCCGCTTCGGCCGATTCCAGTCTGAAAGAAGCATTGACGGCTTATATCGATTATGTGATTGAACGAAATAAATGATTCATAAAAAAAGCCCCTTTCTTTATCGAAGAAAAGGGCTTTTTTTATGTCCTTATATGAGGTTTTTTAGAAGAACTTGGTTTCACTTCCTACAATGTCAGAAAGCAATAAGTTGGCCATGCGGCTTGTACCTAGACGGAACAGCTCGTTGGTCAGCCATTCTTCTCCTAACAGCTCTTTTACGATGGTGTAGTATACTAATGCATCGTGCACGGAGTTAATGCCTCCAGCGGGCTTAAATCCTACTTTACGTCCGGTTTCCAGGAAGTATTCCTTGATGGCCTGGCACATTACGTAAGCAGCTTCCGGTGTAGCAGCCGGACTTTCTTTTCCGGTAGAAGTCTTGATAAAGTCAGCACCTGAATACATAGATAGGATAGAAGCTTTCTTGATATTTGAAGCACTTCCCAATGCGCCGGTTTCCAGGATTACTTTTAAGTGCTTGTCGCCGCATACTTCTTTCAGTTCTTCGATTTCATCGCACATACCTTCGTAGTCACCGCTCAGAAATTTGCCCACAGAAATTACGATATCTATTTCGTCTGCGCCACTATGAATAGCCATGGCCGTCTCGGCAACTTTTACTTCAATGAAGGTCTGTGAAGAGGGGAAACCTCCCGATACGCAGGCAATCTTCACGTCGTCTGCTTCCAGTGTATCGTTGACGATTTCAGCCATGTTGGGATATACACAGATAGCTGCCACGTTTTTCAGGTCAGGGTAGCGGTCGACAAACTCATTGACCTTTTCCGTGAATTTCATCACGCTTGTGTCGCTGTCTGTACATTTCAGCGTAGTCAAGTCAATACAATTGAAAAGAAATTTCTTTACTTCCTTCGTATTGTTTTCTTCCAGGTGCTTTTCGATGAGTCGGGCTGTTTTTTCCGCGATTTCATCGTCCTTCAGATTCGTTTGATATTTGCTCAACGCATCTTCGTACTTGTTGTACTGGCTCTCTTCTTCGTGCGTATGTTCGCATCCGCACGCATGTTCGTGATTAGGATTCATATACTTTATAGTTTAGGGTTGTTTTTATGTCTTTCCTTATCTCGGTTGGTTTTCTTCTCCAGGTTCTTTCTGAACGCTTCCGTCAGGTCCACACCCGTCTGGTTGGCCAGACAGAGTAACACCCAGAGCACGTCGGCCATTTCATCGCCCAAGTCCGTTTTTTCGCCTGCCTTGAACGACTGGTCGCCGTAGGTGCGTGCCATGATGCGTGCCAGTTCACCCACTTCTTCTGTGAGCACAGCCATATTGGTCAGCTCACTGAAGTACCTTACTCCGTACGTCTTTATCCATTCGTCTACGGTCTTCTGTGCTTCTTCCAGTGTCATGGTTATTCCTTGTTTTTGGTGTCCATGCAGATGGTCACCGGTCCGTTGTTCAATAATTCCACCTTCATGTCGGCCCCGAACTCACCGGTTTCCACTTCTTTTCCCAGGGCAATGCTCAATTCATTGCAGAAGTATTCGTATAGAGGAACGGCAATTTCATGTCCGGCAGCCCGGATGTAAGAGGGGCGGTTTCCCTTCTTGGTCGAAGCCATCAGTGTGAACTGGCTTACCACCAAGATTTCTCCCTGCACATCCAGAATGGACTTGTTCATTACGCCATTCTCATCGTCAAAAACACGGAGGTTGACAATCTTCTTGCAGAGCCAGTCTGCATCTTCCTGCGAGTCGGCAGCTTCAATGCCGAGCAGAATCATGAAGCCTTCTTTGATGGCCGATTTACAAATTCCGTCAATGGTCACGGATGCGTGTGTCACGCGCTGTATAACTACTCTCATGTGATTCGTCTTGTTTCTACAAAAATAATCAAATTATTTGGATTCCGACAGTGATTCCTTGACGCTTTTCGCTGCACTTTCTCCAATCACTTCTGCAATCTCTTCCAAGCTGGCTTGCCGGATGCGGGCCACACTCTTGAATGTTTTCAGCAGGGCTGTTTTCCGCTTGTCGCCGACACCTTTGATATGGTCGAGTGCAGAGGCAATCTGGCTTTTGCTTCTTTTTTCCCGGTGGAAGGTGATGGCAAAGCGGTGCACCTCATCCTGGATATTTTCCAGTAGATGGAAAAGGGGAGTGCCTTGCTTGATGCCGAGCGTCTGCGGTGGAAATCCAAACAGCACTTCCGACGTACGGTGACGGTTGTTCTTGGCAAGACCCACAATGGGAATCTGCAAGTGTAGCTCGTCTTCTATCACCTGTTTTACCACTTCCATTTGGCCTTTTCCTCCATCCGTCAGAATCAGGTCGGGCAGTTCACCTTGCTCTTCCAGAATGCGGCTGTAGCGCCGACGTACCACTTCCTGCATGGAAGCGTAATCATCTGGTCCCACCACCGTTTTGATAAGGTATTTCCGGTAGTCTTTTTTGCTGGGTTTGGCTTTCTTGAACACCACGCAGGCAGCCACTGCATCCGCCCCCTGAATGTTGGAGTTATCAAAACACTCAATGTGGTTCGGCATTTTCTCCAGTTGCAGCTGTGCCTGAATCTCTTTCATCAGCCGCACGCTCCGCTGCTCCGGATTCAGTTTCTCGGCCTGATTCAGACGGTCCACTTTATACTGCTTCACGTTCATCAGCGAAAGGTCGAGCAAGTGCTTTTTCTCGCCCTTTTTAGGAATCGTGAGCGTCACGCCGTTCATTTCCATGTCCAGTTCAAAAGGCACGATGATTTCCTTCGACGTGCTTTTATAGCGTTCGCGCATTTCCACGATACCCAACTGCAGCAACTCTTCCTTGCTCTCGTTCATGCGCACCTTGTATTCGAAGGTGAAGGCCTGGTTGATGCATCCGTTGGTAATGTGCAGGTAGTTGATGTACGCCGTATTCTCGTCCGTTTCTATGGAGAATACGTCAATGTGATGAAGCACCGAACTCACTACTTCACTCTTAGCGCGATAGCTTTCAATGAGCATGTATTGCTCCTTGAGTTTTTGTGCTTCCTCAAACTTCATCTCTTCTGCCAGGCGTTTCATTTCCTCCATCAGCGCATTGCTTACCTTTTGGGTATTGCCTTTCAGCAGCTCCCTTGCCTGCGCTATCTGTTGCATGTATTCTTCGTGCGACTGCTTCCCGATGCAGGGTCCTTTACAGTTCTTGATGTGGTATTCCAGGCAGACCTTGAACTTCCCCTGCGCAATGTTTTCGGGCGTCAGTGCCAGGTGGCAGGTACGGAGCGGATACAGTTTTTTTATCAGCTCTAGCAAGGCCATCATGGAAGGCACGTGGCTGTACGGGCCGAAGTAATTCGAACCGTCGCGAATAATCTTCCGGGTCTTGTAGATGCGTGGGAAATACTCGTTGCTGATGCAGATGGAAGGGTAGGTCTTGTCGTCCTTCAGCAGCACGTTGTATCTTGGCTTGTATTTCTTGATCAGGTTATTCTCCAGCAGCAGGGCATCCTCTTCCGAGTTCACCACGATGTAGCGGATGTCGGCAATCTTGGAAACCAGCATGCGTGTCTTGGCCGACTGGTGGTCCTTGGAGAAATAAGAATAGACACGGCGCTTCAGATTCTTGGCTTTTCCCACGTAGATGATGACCCCTTCCTTGTTCAGGTATTGGTAGATGCCCGGACCTTCCGGAAGGTTCAATACGATTCCTTTCAGGTATTCACTGGTGTTGCTTGTCTTTTCTGTTTCTTCCATGTCGTAGGGTTCTTGTCAGGGTGAATACAGCCTTCTTTGAGGAGAGGTTTCCTGCAAAGAAGGCTGCATATAATTTCCCCCTTTTTGTAGGGGATTCTTCTCGTGTTATAGTTCTAAAAGGGTAGTGACCTCTACGTCCTTTTCGAAAGCGTTTCTTCCGTTCAGTCCTTTCAGCTCGATGACGAAGTTGACATACGCTTTCTCCACGCCGCAGCGTTTTACCAGTCGGTAAGCTGCCGCCATGGTTCCGCCCGTAGCCAGCAAGTCGTCGTGCAGCAATACTACGTCGTCTTTGCTGATGGCATCCTTGTGAAGCTGTATGGTGTCGGTTCCATACTCCTTGGCGTAAGTTTCTTCAATGACTTCAGCCGGCAACTTTCCGGGCTTGCGGGCCATGATGAATCCGGCTCCTAAGCGGGCCGCCAAGGCACCTCCCAAGATGAATCCTCTGGACTCGATACCTACCACTTTGGTAATCCCTTTGTCCTTGTACAGCTCATACAATTCGTCTATCATGCCCTGCAAGCATTCCGCATTTTTGAACAGGGTAGTGACGTCGTAGAACAGAATTCCGGGCTTGGGGAAATCGGGTATTTCTCGAAGGTTTTTCTTTAATGTTTCTTTATTCATATCCAGTATTTTATGTGTATTCCTTAAACAAATTGTTTCACGTGAAACATACCTGCTTTATCGTCCCAAAAGCACTAACAGCACGTTGATGTCGCTCGGTGATACGCCGGGGATGCGGCTGGCTTGTGCCAGGGTTTCCGGGTCTATCTTCACCAGCTTCTGGCGGGCTTCGGTCGACAGGGATTGCAGGTTCGCGTAGTCAAACTTTCCTTTGATTCGGATGGACTCCAACCGGTGTATCTTGTCGGCAATCGTACGCTCCCGGTCGATGTAGCCTTTGTACTTGATGCGGATTTCGGCTGCCTCGATTACCTCTTCTTTTCGGTCCTCGATTTTGTCGAGTGCTGCCTGGAAGGCGGGGATATAAGGAGCGATATTTTCAATCGTAATCTGCGGACGGCTGATTAAGTCAACCAGCTTGCATCCGTGAGTAAGCGGAGCTGTTCCTAACTTTTCGAGGGCGTCGTTTATTTTGTCGGCCTTCACGGAGAAGGTGCTTACGAAGTTTACGATGCGGTCTATTTCGGCCCGTTTCTTTTGCAGGATTTCGTAGCGGTCGGCTTTCACCAGTCCCAGCTGATAAGCCCGTTCGGTCAGTCGCATGTCGGCATCATCCTGACGAAGCAAGATGCGGTATTCCGCTCTCGAAGTAAACATACGGTACGGCTCATCCACACCTTTGGTCACGAGGTCGTCAATCAGTACACCGATGTAAGCTTCGTCGCGTCCCAGCACGAATGGCTCGCCGCCGTGGCAGTTCAGGTGCGCGTTGATACCTGCAATGATACCCTGTCCGCCGGCTTCTTCGTATCCGGTTGTCCCGTTCACCTGTCCGGCAAAGAAGAGGTTTTTCACCATCTTCGATTCCAATGTATGCTTCAACTGTGTCGGGTCGAAGTAGTCGTATTCGATGGCATATCCCGGGCGGTACACCACCAGGTCTTTGAAGCAAGGAATCTTCTTCAGTGCCTCCAGCTGGATGTCCATCGGGAGTGAAGAAGAGAAGCCGTTCAGGTAAAGTTCCTGTGTGGTTTCACCTTCCGGTTCTAGGAACAACTGGTGTTGCGGCTTATCAGGAAAGGTCACGATTTTGGTTTCGATACTCGGACAGTAACGCGGTCCGATGCTCTGGATTTGTCCGTTGAAAAGGGGAGAGTCGGCCAGTCCTTTCCGGAGTGTGTCGTGCACCTCTTCGTTGGTAAAGCAGGTCCAGCATTGCAGCTGTTTCAGGTGGCGCGGTTCGCTGATAAACGAGAAGCGGTGGAAATCATTCTCGCCGTCCTGTGTGTCCATCAGGTCAAAGTGCACGCTCTTTCCGTCGATGCGCACCGGGGTACCCGTCTTCATGCGTCCGGCCGTAATGCCGTGGCGGGTGATGGATTCAGTCAGGTGATACGATGCCGGTTCCGCACAGCGTCCTCCTGCCAGCATCTTGTGTCCGATGTGCATCAGACCGTTCAGGAAAGTACCGGCAGTCAGCACCACACATTTGGCATGAAACGTCACTCCCCAGCAAGTCACCACGCCGGTCACTTCGCCATTCTCCACCAACAACTCTTCCACCGTATCTTGCCAGATATGCAGGTTGGGCAGGTTCTCCAGAATTTCTCTCCAGGCCCAGATAAATTTTCCTCGGTCGCACTGGGCGCGCGGACTCCACATGGCCGGTCCTTTGGAACGGTTCAGCATACGGAACTGGATGGCGGTCTTGTCTGTCACCAGTCCCATGTATCCTCCCAAGGCGTCAATCTCTCTGACGATTTGTCCCTTGGCAATACCCCCTACGGCCGGGTTACAGCTCATCTGCCCGATTTTGTTCATGTCCATTGTAATCAGGCAGGTCTTTGAGCCCAGATTGGCTGCCGCAGCCGCTGCTTCACATCCGGCATGACCGGCTCCGATTACGATTACATCATACTTGAAATCCATTAGCTTTTATGTTTTTAATCCTTTGCAAAAATACGAATTACATGAAATCTTTCCGCATTTCCAGTGCTTTGTTTTCTGCGGCTTCCATGATTTCGCGTTCTCCCGGCCCCTTGTCATTGATGCCGCAAAGATGCAGTATGCCGTGTATGATTACGCGGTAGAGTTCCGTCTCATACGGCGCATTGAACTGTTCGGCGTTGGTGCGTACCGTGTCCAGGCTGATGAACAAATCGCCCGACAGTTTCTTGCCTTCGCAGTAGTCGAACGTAATGATGTCCGTGTAATAATCATGCTGCAAGTACTGGCGGTTCACCTCTAAGATCTTCTCGTCCGAACAGAAGATGTACGCTATTTCGCCCACCTTCTTGCCGTAGGTATCGGCCACGGCTTTGATCCATGCAGTCGTTTCGCGCTTCTTGATGGCGGGCATGTCTATGCCCTCTGTCTGATAACTAATCATAGCTTATGTTAATTGAAAAATAAATATCCGATGAAAATGGCAGCTAGTATTCCGGTAAAGTCGGCTATCAGTCCGCAGCTTAACGCATGCCTTGTACGCGTCACGCTGACGCTTCCGAAATACACCGCCAGAATATAAAATGTAGTATCCGTTGACCCCTGGAAGATGCAGGCCAGACGGCCGACAAACGAATCGGCTCCGTAGGTGCTCATGGCGTCCACCATCAGTCCGCGGGCCCCGCTACCGCTCAGCGGCTTCATCAGTGCCGTGGGCAGTGCGCCGACAAACTGGTCGTCTATTCCGCAACTCCGTACCACCCCGGCGATGCCCTGAATCAGAAAATCCATGGCGCCCGAAGCACGGAACACACCGATGGAAACCAGGATGGCCACCAAGTAAGGAATGATGCGCACGGCAGTAGAAAATCCTTCTTTGGCTCCTTCCACGAAGGCATCGTACACATTGATTCTTTTCCGCATGCCCGACACGATAAAGCCGATGATGACGAGAAAGAGAAACACATTGGCAAAGGTGGTAGAGTAGAGGTCAATCTGTTCCCGGCTAAGCTGAAGGAAAAGCCAGATGATGCCTGCAATGAGCAGACTGGCTCCTCCGAGAAACAGCAGAATAGTCCGGTTCAGCAGGTTGATGCGCTGGTACAGGCTGACCGCAATGATACCGGCCATCGTCGAAAAGAAAGTCGCCAGCAGAATCGGAACAAACACGTCCGTAGGCTGTGCGGCTCCCATCTGTGCCCGGTATACCATGATGCTGATGGGAATCAGTGTCAGTCCCGACGTGTTCAGCACTAAAAACATGATCATCGGGTTGCTGGCTGTATCCTTTCGTGGGTTCAGCTCCTGCAGTCCCTCCATGGCTTTCAGGCCGAGCGGTGTGGCCGCATTGTCCAGCCCCAGCATATTCGCTGCCAGGTTCATGAAAATACTTCCCGTCACCGGATGCCCTTTCGGAATCTCCGGAAACAGTTTTGAAAACAGCGGACTCAGCAGACGGGCGAAAAGCTGGATAACGCCTCCTCTTTCTCCAATCTTCATGATGCCCAGCCAGAGCGACAACACCCCCGTCAGTCCCAATGAGATTTCGAACGCCGTTTTGGAAGAAGCGAAAGTAGAATTGATAATCTCCGGAAATACGGCCGTGTCGCCTAAAAATACGAGCTTGACCAGTGCCACCACGAAGGCCAGAAGGAAAAATGCAATCCAGATGTAGTTTAAAGCCATTTCTATCTAAGTATAATTCATGATTAATCTGTGTTACAAAAATATATAATTTCTTTGTCACTTCCTTCACCTTGTCTGAAAACATATAACTTTGTGTATATGAAAAGTTTTCCCTTACGTTACGTACGTTGGACCGCAGAGGCCTTGGGGGTGTGCTTCATCTTCCTTTGCCGCCTCTTGCCCGATTGGGGCGAGATGTATGCCCGTCACTTTTATCCCGCTTTGTCCGCACTGTTGTCGGCCCTGGTTTCCTAGATACCCTTCTCCATGGAAGAATGGTTTTTTGTAGCCGCGTGTGTACTCCTTGCCGGACTACCGCTGTGGGGCTGGAAGAAAAAGAAAGGGTGGAAGTGGACCTTGCGTGCAGAAGCCGAGCTGCTGGTAGGAGTGTACCTCTGGTTCTATGTAGGCTGGGGAATCAACTATTTCCGGAAAGACTTCTTTACGCGTTCCTCTGTAGAATATGTGGCCTATCAGGATTCCACCTTTCAGCATTTTCTGGCCGACTATACCCGCCGCTTGAATCAAGCCTACACGCAGTCGCCTTTCCCTTCGCACGAGATCATCGAAAAAGAGGTGAAGCAACTCTTTGCCCAGGTGCCCTCCCGTTTCGGTCTTTCTTCACCGAGAAGCTACCAGCATCCCAAGCAAGTCATGTTCAACGCACTCTATTCCGGTGTCGGCGTGTTGGGCTACATGGGCCCTTTTTTTGCCGAGTCACAGCTCAACCGCGAGCTGCCTCCCTTGCAATGGCCGTTCACCTATGCCCATGAATATTCCCATCTGTTGGGAATAAGCAGCGAGGCCGAAGCCAACTTCTGGGCCTATCAGATTTGCATCCGCTCCGTTTCACCAGCCGTCCGCTACTCCGGCTATTTCGGTCTGCTACCCTATGTGCTCTCCAATGCCGCTACATTGTTGGAAGAAGAAGACTACCGGCAACTGCTTGCTTCCATTCGTCCCGAGATTTTGCAGACCCTTCGTGAAAAGCAAGCCTACTGGCAGGCACGCTACAATCCGTGGGTAGGACGAGTGCAGGAACTGATGTATGAGTATTACCTCAAAGGCAACCAGATTCCTTCCGGACAGAAAAACTATGCCGAAGTGGTAGCCATGATTCTTGCCTTGCCCGGCGGCTGGTGGAAATAAACGCCGCGAGAATCTGAAAATCCCGTCCATCCGTCGGAGAGAAGCTGATTTTTCAATTCTCAAGGGGGAAAGATGACTTATTTTACTGTCAAACAGTGGATTACCGGAATTACTGCTTTCTTCATTCTGGAAATGAAATGAAAAGATACCTTAAAATCCCATCAAATTTCTAATTTTCGTATGCCGTTTGCTTCTTGCGTAAAAAATCCTTAAAGTGTGAAAATCAGTGAATAGCCAGCTTTTTAGGAGAAAAAACACTATCTTTACAGCCTTAATTTTTCTAAACTCAAAGCGAACGAAAGAAAATTATACCACAATGACTATCACGATTAAAAAAGTCACTACGAAAAAAGAACTGAAGAAGTTCATTCGTTTTAATTACGAACTTTATAAAGATAATCCCTATTCCGTTCCCGATTTGTACGATGACATGCTGAATACCTTCAATCCCAAGAAGAATCCGGCATTTGAATTCTGCGAGGCAGAATATTTCCTGGCATACAAAGGCGAGGAGATAGTGGGGCGTGTGGCTGCCATCATCAACCACCGTGCAAATGACACCTGGAACAAGAAAGAAGTCCGTTTTGGCTGGCTGGACTTCATTGACGAAGAAGAAGTGTCTTCAGCCTTGCTGAAAGCCGTAGAGCAATGGGGAAAAGAAAAAGGTATGGAAGCCATTGTCGGTCCGTTGGGATTTACGGATATGGATGCCGAAGGAATGCTGGTTGAAGGATTCGACCAGTTGAGTACGATGGCCACCATCTATAATTATTCCTATTATCCGGAACACATGGAGCAGTTAGGCTTTGAGAAAGAAGCCGACTGGGTGGAATACAAACTGAGCGTGCCCCACCAGCTTCCGGACAAGTTTGTGCGCATCTCCGAAATCATTCTTCAGAAGTACAACCTGAAAATTAAGAAGCTCAAGCGGAGCGAAATCAAGAAGCAGAACTACGGGCAGAAAATCTTCGATTTGATTAACGAAGCCTATGCGCCTCTTTACGGATATTCGCAGATGACGCAGGGACAGATTAACCAATATATAAAGATGTATCTGCCGCTCATCGACCTGCGCATGGTGTCGTTGGTAGAAGATGCGGAAGGCAACCTGGTGGCAGTGGGAATCGCCATGCCGTCCTTGTCGAAAGCCTTGCAGAAAGCCAAGGGAAAGATGCTTCCTTTCGGCTGGTACCACCTGTTAAAGGCCCTGTTCATCAAGCGTCCGCGTGTGCTCGATTTGCTGCTGGTAGGCGTGAAGCCCGAATACCAGAGCAAGGGAGTCAACGCTCTCTTGTTCTACGACCTTGTGCCTATTTTCCAGCAGATGGGATTTGAGTATGGGGAAAGTAATCCGGAGCTTGAGCTCAACAAGAAAGTACAGGCACAGTGGAGCGCATTCGAATCCGTGCAACACAAACGCCGCCGTGCTTATAAGAAAATGATTTAAAAAACAGAGGGGGAATAGATATGGAAGAACTCAATGAACAAACCGTTTCCTCTGTAGCTTATACCGAAGAGAACATTCGCCACCTGAGCGACATGGAGCACGTACGTACCCGTCCCGGTATGTACATCGGTCGCCTGGGCGACGGTTCGCAGGTGGAAGACGGAATTTATGTGCTGTTGAAAGAAGTCGTCGACAACAGTATCGACGAGTTCAAGATGGGAGCCGGAAAGCGCATTGAAATCCAGATGGAAGACAACCTGCGGGTGTCCGTGCGCGACTATGGACGAGGCATTCCTTTGGGAAGTCTGGTCGATGCCGTTTCCATGCTGAACACCGGAGGAAAGTACGATACCAAGGCCTTCAAGAAAAGTGTCGGTCTGAACGGAGTGGGAGCCAAGGCGGTCAATGCATTGAGCAGCCGTTTCGTGGCCTGGAGTGCCCGCGACGGACAGATGCGCAAGGCCGTGTTCGAACGTGGAGAACTGGTCAGCGACGAGACCTGCGCCACGGACGAAGAAAACGGAACCTACATCTTCTTTGAGCCCGACGATACCCTGTTCCAGAACTACCACTTCCGTCCGGAGTTCATTGAGACCATGCTCCGCAATTATACCTATTTAAATACGGGCCTTTCCATCTATTATAACGGACACCGCATTGTGAGCCGTAACGGACTGGAAGACTTGCTGAACGACAACATGACTGCGCCGGGACTGTATCCCATTGTGCACCTGACGGGCGAAGACATTGAGATAGCCTTTACCCACAGTGCGCAGTATGGCGAGGAATACTATTCCTTTGTCAACGGTCAGCACACCACGCAGGGAGGAACCCACCAGAGCGCGTTCAAGGAACACATAGCCCGTGCCATCAAGGAGTTCTACGGAAAGAACCTGGAGTTTCAGGACATCCGTAACGGACTGGTGGCTGCCATTGCCATCAACGTGATTGAACCTACGTTCGAAAGCCAGACCAAAATCAAGTTGGGCTCACTGTCTATGGCACCGGAGAAAGATTCCGAAGGCAACCCCTATCCCTTGTCGGGCGTCAGCGTCAACAAGTTTGTGGGCGATTTCGTAAAAGAGCAGGTAGACAACTACCTCCACAAGCATCCCGATGTGGCCGAAGTCCTGCTGCAGAAAATCCAGGAATCCGAAAAAGAACGCAAGGCCATTGCCGGCGTCACGAAGATAGCCCGTGAGCGTGCCAAGAAAGCCAACCTGCACAACCGTAAGTTGCGCGACTGCCGCATCCACCTGAACGACCAGAAAGGCGGAAAGAAAGAAGAAGACGACCCCCGTCTGGAAAGCTCCATCTTCATCACCGAGGGAGACTCCGCCAGCGGTTCCATCACGAAAAGCCGCGATGTCAATACGCAGGCCGTGTTCAGCTTGCGCGGTAAGCCGCTGAATTCTTTCGGACTCACCAAGAAGGTGGTCTACGAAAACGAAGAGTTCAACCTCCTGCAGGCTGCCCTGAACATTGAAGAAGGGCTCGACGGACTCCGATATAATAAGGTAATCGTGGCCACCGATGCCGATGTGGACGGTATGCACATCCGCCTGCTGATGATTACCTTCTTCCTGCAGTTCTTCCCCGACCTGATAAAGAAAGGTCATGTGTACATCCTGCAGACCCCCCTGTTCCGCGTGCGTAACCGCAAGAAAGGGGTGTACGAAACCATCTACTGCTATTCGGAAGAAGAGCGTGTGGCTGCCATCGAGAAGTTGAGTCCCAATCCCGAAATCACCCGATTCAAAGGATTGGGAGAAATCTCGCCCGACGAGTTCCGCCATTTCATCGGTAAGGACATGCGTCTGGAGCAGGTCACCCTTCGCAAGACCGACGCCGTGAAGGAACTGCTGGAGTTCTACATGGGAAAGAACACCATGGAACGCCAGAACTTCATCATCGACAATCTGGTGGTAGAGGAAGACCTGATTAAGAATGAGGAATGAAGAATTAATAATTAAAAACTGCCAGTCATCAGTGATGAAAAGAGCGATATTTCCGGGCACATTCGACCCGTTTACTATCGGGCACTATTCCGTGGTGAAGCGTGCCCTGACCTTTATGGACGAAATCATCATCGGCATTGGGGTGAACGACAAAAAGAAAACCTGGTTCCCCACCGAGAAGCGCGTAGAGATGATTCGCAAACTTTATGCCGACGAGCCGCGCATCAAGGTCGAGGCATACGACAACCTTACCGTTGATTTTGCCCGCGAGCGCGAGGCCGGATTCATTATCCGCGGCATCCGTACCGTACACGACTTTGAATACGAAGAAACCATTGCCGACATCAACCGCAAGCTGGCCGGCGTAGAAACCATCCTACTCTTTACGGAGCCCGAACTGACCTCCATCAGTTCCACCATCGTCCGTGAACTCCTGCAGTATGGCAAGGATGTATCCGACTTTCTGCCCGAAGGCATGGAAGTGGAATAAAATGAAAGAATGCACATGAAAATCAGAAAATACCTATTCGCTTTATTGGCAGGATGTGCGGCATGGACTGCCCTGCCTGCCCAGAACAAGCTGCTCGATTCGCCTTCGCGCAAACTGCAGCTGGCCGAGTTCGCCATCTCCAATCTCTATGTAGATAAGGTAGACGAAGACAAACTGGTGGAAACCGCCATTGTCAGCATGCTGGAAGAGCTCGACCCGCACTCCACCTATTCCGACCCGGAAGAAGTGAAGCGGCTCAACGAACCCCTTCAGGGAAACTTCGATGGCATCGGTATCCAGTTTAATATGGCTACCGACACCCTCTTTGTCATCCAGCCCGTATCGGGAGGACCTTCCGAGAAAGTCGGCATCCTGGCCGGCGACCGCATCATCGAAGTGAACGACACGGTCATTGCCGGTGTGAAGATGAACACTGACGAAGTGATGCGCCGCTTGCGCGGACCAAAAGGCTCCACGGTGACGGTAAAAGTGTTGCGTGCCGGTGTGAAAGAGTTGCTGCCCTTCACCATCAAGCGCGACAAGATTCCCGTATACAGTCTGGATGCTTCGTACATGGTAGAAGGAAAAATCGGTTATATCCGTGTGAACCGCTTTGCCGCTACCACCGGACAAGAATTTACCGATGCCCTCCACAAGTTGCAGAAGCAAGGCATGAAAGACCTGATTCTCGATTTGCAAGGCAACGGAGGCGGTTACCTGAATGCCGCCATCATCCTGTGCGACCAGATTTTGGGTAAGAAAGAACTCATTGTCTATACCGAAGGCCGCCGCAACCCCCGTTCAGAATTTGAAGCCAAGGGCGACGGCGATTTCCAGAAAGGCCGTCTGGTGGTGCTCGTCGATGAATTCTCGGCTTCCGCCAGTGAGATTGTCACCGGAGCCATTCAGGATTGGGACAGAGGTATCGTAGTAGGCCGGCGTACCTTCGGAAAAGGACTCGTACAGCGCCCCATCGATTTGCCCGACGGTTCCATGATCCGTCTGACCATCGCCCGTTACTACACCCCTTCGGGCCGTTGTATCCAGAAACCTTACGAAAGCATCGAGCAATACAATAAAGACTTGATAGACCGTTACAACCGGGGTGAGATGATGAGTGCCGACAGCATCCACTTCCCCGACTCGCTCAAGGCCAAGACCCTGAAGCTAGGACGTACCGTGTACGGTGGCGGAGGCATCATGCCCGACTATTTCGTGCCCATCGACACCACGATGTACACCAACTATTATCTGTCATTGCGCGACAAAGGCGCCATGGTGCAGCTGAACATCAAGCTGATTGACCGCCACCGGAAAGAATGGCTCCAGCAGTATAAGACGTTCGACCGCTTCAACCGCGAGTTTGAGGTGAGCCAGGCCATGCTCGATGAGCTGGTGGCACAAGGCACCTCCATGGGCATCACCTACAACGAGGCCCAGTTCCGTACGGCACTTCCGCTGGTCAAGACCCAGCTGAAAGCCCTGCTGGCCCGCGACATCTGGGACATGAACGAATACTTCCAGGTGATTAACACGCTGAACGACAGCATGAAAAAGGCCATTGAACTACTGCGCAAGCCCGGCATGAATTTTCCCAAAAGATAGGCTTTTTACGTGTGGCTCACGGCTTCCGATTACAGAATTTTTTCCATAATCTGTTGTGTTATCTCAATAAATCTTCTAATTTTGCATCATAATTTGGACCTTCGAGTGCGAATTTATAGTTCTAACAATTAAATAATTTAAATTCAATCATTTATGTGGTTAAGTAATTCATCTGTAGGAAGGAAAGTGGTGATGAGCGTTACCGGTATCGCCCTTGTCCTGTTTCTGACATTTCACATGGCGATGAACCTTGTTGCATTGTTCTCGGGCGAGGCGTACAACATGGTTTGTGAGTTCCTCGGTGCCAACTGGTATGCGCTGGTAGCTACTGTCGGACTGGCTGCCCTGTTTGTAATTCACATCATCTACGCTTTCTGGCTGACGATGCAGAACCGTGCAGCTCGCGGTCACGAACGCTATGCAGTGACAGCAAAACCGAAAAACGTGGAATGGGCATCTCAGAACATGCTGGTACTGGGTATCATTGTAATCCTGGGTCTGGCTCTTCACTTCGTAAACTTCTGGTACAAAATGCAGTTCGCTGAAATCATCGGCAACCCGATGAAGGGTGGTCTTCATGCAGCCGACGGTTACGGCTACATCATGCAGACATTCTCTAATCCGGTGTTCTTCGTGTTGTATATCATCTGGCTGATTGCCTTGTGGTTCCACCTGACTCACGGATTCTGGAGCTCTATGCAGACTTTGGGTTGGAACAACACCATCTGGATTAACCGTTGGAAATGCATCTCTAACATCTATTCTACCATCATCGTACTTGGCTTCATGCTGGTAGCCGTTGTGTTCTTCCTGAAAAACATGATGGGTTGCGGTGCTTGCTAATTTAAGTGTAACTGATTAAATTGAAAAAACATTATGACTAAGATAATCGATTCTAAGATTCCTGAAGGCCCGATAGCTGAGAAATGGACCAATTATAAAGCTCACCAGAAACTGGTGAACCCGGCTAACAAACGTCGTCTGGACATCATCGTGGTAGGTACAGGTCTGGCAGGTGCTTCTGCTGCTGCTTCTTTAGGTGAAATGGGATTCCGTGTGTTCAACTTCTGTATCCAGGACTCTCCTCGCCGTGCACACTCTATCGCTGCACAGGGTGGTATCAACGCTGCCAAGAACTACCAGAACGACGGTGACTCTATCTATCGTCTGTTCTACGATACAGTGAAAGGTGGTGACTACCGTGCTCGTGAAGCTAACGTTTACCGTCTGGCTGAAGTATCAAACAACATCATCGACCAGTGCGTGGCACAGGGTGTTCCTTTCGCTCGTGAATACGGTGGTACATTGGCTAACCGTTCATTCGGTGGTGCACAGGTATCTCGTACATTCTACGCTAAAGGTCAGACAGGTCAGCAGCTGTTGCTGGGTGCTTACTCTGCATTGAGCCGTCAGGTTGGTGCCGGTACTGTAAAACTGTACACTCGTTACGAAATGCTCGACGTAGTATTGGTTGACGGTCGTGCACGCGGTATCATCGCCAAGAACCTGGTAACCGGTAAGTTGGAACGCTTCGCTGCTCACGCAGTAGTTATCGCAACTGGTGGTTACGGAAACACTTACTTCCTGTCAACTAACGCCATGGCATGTAACGTAACAGCTGCCATGTCTTGCTACCGTAAGGGAGCTATGTTCGCTAACCCGGCTTACGTACAGATTCACCCGACTTGTATTCCGGTACACGGTGACAAGCAGTCTAAGCTGACTTTGATGTCAGAATCTCTGCGTAACGACGGTCGTATCTGGGTTCCGAAGAAACTGGAAGATGCCAAAGCATTGCAGGCTGGAACAAAGAAAGGTAGCGATATTCCTGAAGAAGACCGTGACTACTATCTGGAACGCCGTTATCCGGCATTCGGTAACCTGGTTCCGCGTGACGTGGCTTCACGTGCCGCTAAAGAACGTTGCGACCACGGTTTCGGTGTAAACAACACAGGTCTGGCCGTATTCCTTGACTTCTCTGAAAGTATCGAACGTCTGGGCTTGGACGTAGTTCGCCAGCGTTACGGTAACTTGTTCGATATGTACGAAGAAATCACCGACGTAAATCCGGGCGAACTGGCTCGCGAAATCAACGGTGTGAAATACTACAACCCGATGATGATTTATCCGGCTATCCACTACACAATGGGTGGTATCTGGGTAGACTACGAACTCCAGACTTCTATCAAGGGTCTGTTCGCTATCGGTGAATGTAACTTCTCTGACCACGGAGCTAACCGTCTGGGTGCTTCTGCATTGATGCAGGGTCTGGCCGACGGATACTTCGTATTGCCTTACACTATCCAGAACTACCTGGCCGACCAGATTACTGTTCCTCGTTTCTCTACTGACCTGCCTGAATTTGCAGAAGCAGAAAAGGCTGTTCAGGACAAGATTGACCACCTGATGAACATCAAGGGTAAGAAGTCTGTAGACTCTATCCACAAGGAACTGGGTCGCGTAATGTGGGAATACGTAGGTATGGGCCGTACAGCTGAAGGTTTGAAGACCGGTCTGGCTAAGCTGAAAGACATCCGTAAGGAATTCGAAACAGAACTGTTCATCCCGGGTTCTAAGGAAGGTTTGAACGTAGAGCTGGATAAGGCTTTCCGTCTGAACGACTTCATCACAATGGGCGAGCTGATTGCTTACGATGCATTGAACCGTAACGAATCTTGCGGTGGTCACTTCCGTGAAGAATACCAGACAGAAGAAGGTGAAGCAAAACGTGATGACGAAAACTTCTTCTATGTAGCTTGCTGGGAATACCAGGGAAGCGACGACAAGGCTCCGGTATTGTACAAAGAACCGCTGGTTTACGAAGCTATCAAGGTACAGACTCGTAACTACAAGAGCTAATCAGTGAAGTTAAACAATTAAAGAATCTAAGTAAAATGGATAAAAATATATCATTTACGCTGAAAGTTTGGCGTCAGAACGGACCTAAGGAAAAAGGTCATTTCGATACATTCCAGATGAAGGACATTCCAGGCGATACTTCCTTCCTGGAAATGCTGGATATCTTGAACGAACAGTTGATTGAAGACGGAAAAGAACCGGTAGTGTTCGACCACGACTGTCGTGAAGGTATCTGCGGTATGTGTTCTTTGTACATCAACGGACATCCGCACGGACCTGCTACAGGTGCTACTACCTGCCAGATCTACATGCGTCGTTTCAAAGACGGTGATGTAATCACTGTAGAACCGTGGCGTTCAGCTGGTTTCCCGGTTATCAAGGACTTGATGGTAGACCGTACTGCTTATGATAAGATTATGCAGGCAGGTGGTTTCATCAGCGTACGTACAGGTGCTCCTCAGGATGCCAACGCTATCCTGATTCCGAAACCGGTAGCTGACGAAGCAATGGATGCCGCTTCTTGTATCGGTTGTGGTGCCTGTGTAGCTGCTTGTAAGAACGGTTCAGCCATGCTGTTCGTTTCTGCTAAGGTAAGCCAGTTGAACCTGTTGCCTCAGGGAAAACCGGAAGCATTGCGTCGTGCAAAGGCTATGATTGCCAAGATGGACGAACTGGGCTTCGGTAACTGTACCAACACTCGTGCTTGTGAAGCAGAATGTCCGAAATGCGTTTCAATCAGCAACATCGCTCGTTTGAACCGCGACTTCATCAAAGCAAAACTGAAAGACTAATTCTCTTTACAGACAGATAACGATTCGCCCCGAAGCACACGCTGTTTCGGGGCGAATTCTTTTTGTCTTTTAAAAACTTTTAAAAAGCTGAAAATCAAGGGTTGAATATTTGCACAGAATAAGTGTTATTCTTACATTTGTCACGTGATTTTTTTCATAGTATTAGATTTAAGGTTAACAAGGTTGGGAGAAAGCGTTCTCCCATTTTTTATGCCATTTTGTAAACTCCTCCTGCCAGTGCACGGACCACGCCTTTCATCTCTAAGTTGAACAGCAGGCTGGTCATGCGGTTGATGGCGATGTTGCTTTCCACTACCAACGTATTGATTTGTATCCCGTCGGGATGTTTCTGTAAATGGGTGATGACTTGTTCTTCTTCGGGTGTCAGCTCCGGGAACAGCTGGCGCTGGACTACCTGAGGGGAAATGGGCACATGGTCCCAGTTCATGGCTTTTACCACATCTTCCGCGCCCTGTATCAAGGCAGCGCGGTTTTTTTGTATCAGCAGGTTGCAGCCGGTGGAGTAGGTGTCGCCTACGCGGCCCGGAAAGGCGAAGCAGTCGCGCTGGTAGCTTTCGGCTATCTCGGCGGTAATGAGGGAGCCACCTTTGGGGCCGGACTCTACCACGAGGGTGGCGTCGCTGATGCCGGCTACGATGCGGTTTCGCTTCACGAAGTTTTGCCGGTCGGGGTTGGTGCCGCTCATGAACTCGGTGAGCAGTCCGCCCTGTGTCAGCATCTCGGTGGCGGTGCGGCGGTGTACAGCTGGGTAGATGCGGTCTAGACCGTGAGCCAGTACGCCCACGGTGTCGAATCCGTGGGTCAGTGCCTCACGGTGGGCATGGATGTCGATGCCGTAAGCCAGCCCGCTCACTATCAGCACGTCGGGAATCAGGGTGCTGAGTTCCTGCATGAAACGCTGGCAGAGGACTTTGCCGTAGTCGGTGGCATTGCGTGTGCCTACGATGCTCAGGATGTGACGGTTGTTCAGGTTGGCCGAGCCTTTGTAGAACAACACGAGCGGGCCATCGGGACATTCGCGGAGGCGGGAAGGGTAGGCTTCGTCGTCTTCGGTCAGGCACTGAATCTGGTGCTTCTGGGCAAACGAGAGCTCGGCTTCGCACAGACGGAATACTTCCGTATGCTGAAAGGCGGTGGCTACTTTCGGAGTGACTCCGGGAAGAAGAGCCGGCAGCTCGCGGGCGTGTTCGAAAAGCATGGTCGCACTTCCGGCAGCCTGAATCAGGTGGCGGGCTCCTACCAGACCGATGCCGGGCAGAAGGGGAAGGGCCATGCGGCAGAGGAGTTCTTTTTCGTTCATTGGTTCAGGTAGGGAGCAAAGATTTCATTGAAGAGGGCGCTGTCACTCAGGCGTCCGTTGACTACGCACACGGTTTCTACGGTCGATTTGATGACGGGTTTCAGGTCGGGCAGGCGGTAGATGTCCTGCACAAAGACGTATTTGATGCCTTCCTTGCGGAGTGCCAAACGGGAGATGAACTCGTCGCCGCTGGTCAGCGGGGTTTTAAAAGCCATGTTCAGGCGGGCTACCACGGGGTCGATGCCCTGCTGGTGAAGCTGGGCGAAGCTGACGCCGACGGAGGAGAGAAACTCGTGGCGGGTGTGCTCGATATAGTGCTGGTAATTGGCATTGTTGACGATTCCCTGCAGGTCGCATTCATAGTCGCGGACCTTCATTTTCAGTTCAAAGATGTATTTCTCCATGAGAGTGAAGTTTATGTATTTTCACAAAGATAGCGAATTATTCCTATATTTGCGGGATATGAAAGAGAATGTACCAGTAATTTATGCAGCCCCTTTGCAGGGCTTTACGGAAGTGGCGTGGCGCAATGCACATGCGCAGTGCCTGGGAGGTGTGGACGCGTATTATACTCCTTTTGTCCGGTTGGAGAAGGGAGAGATTCGTAACAAGGACAGGCGCGACGTGTCGCCTGAAGAGAACACGGTGCCCCGGCTGGTTCCGCAAGTGATTGCCTCGGACCCGGAGGAGCTGAAGGTGCTGACGGACTTTTTGGCTTCGCAGGGCTATCGGGAGATAGATGTGAACATGGGCTGCCCGTTTCCGCTGATTGTACGTCGTGGGAAGGGAGCGGGTATCTTGTCTTCTCCGGAGAAGGTGGAGGCACTGTTGGAGATGATGAAGGTGTTTCCGGAGATTCGCTTTTCGGTGAAGATGAGGTTAGGCGGCCAGGATGCGGAGGAGTGGAAGGCGCTCGTGCCGTTACTCAACCGTTCGTGTGTGACGCAGGTGACGCTTCATCCGCGCATCGGGAAGCAGCAGTACAAGGGGGCGGTGGACCGGGAGGCGTTCCGTGCGTTCTATGAGGCGTGCGAGCGGCCGCTGGTGTACAACGGTGATTTGCTGACGGTGGCCGATATCCGGGAGGTACTGGAAGCGTTTCCCCGGCTGAAAGGGGTGATGCTGGGACGCGGGCTGCTGACGAATCCGGCGCTGGCGCTGGCTTTCCGTGAGGGAGAATTGTCCGAGAACGAATTGAAGGCACGGGTAGCGCAGATGCACCGGCAGATGTATCTGTATTATCATCGGGTGATAGAGGGCGGAGAGGCGCAGCTGCTGGCCAAGCTGAAGACCTGCTGGGAGTACCTGTTGCCGGAGCTGGACAAGAAACAGCGGAAGGCTATCTTGAAGAGCAATCGCCTGGACGGGTATCTGCGGGCAGTGGAAGAGGCATTGCGGTGAGAGGTATGAAGAACTGAAAAGACTTAACTTTTTTTACAGAAGTAGGATGGTGATTTTGGTATTTTCATCTGTCTCTATTTGAAATAGAAATCGATTTGCACATGGGAAGAGACAGATTAAATATAGATGAGTTATTCAAGTTTTATTATAGACCTTTGTGTTTGTATGCAACACATTATGTACAGGACGTAGAGATGGCCAAAGATATTGTGCAGGATTGCTTTTCGTCTTTGTGGGAGAAAATGAATAATGAAAAGTCTTGTGAGGTAAGTAATATGAAGGCTTATTTGTATGTGATGGTTAAGAACCGTAGCTTGGATTATTTGAGTCAGGAAAATCTGTTCAAATCGGGAGTCTCATTTACTGAATTAGAAGAAACCTTGTTGGATGAGGAGGTGGAGGAGCGGAGTGTGATGGAGGCGCGAATGTGGACTGCCATAGATGCCTTGCCTGAGCGTTGCCGTGAGGTCTTTCTTTTGCATAAACGGGATGGCCTGAAGTATCAGGAGATTGCTGAAAAGTTTCATATTTCGGTTCATACAGTCGACAGTCATATTCAGAAGGCATTTCGTTTGATACGTGAGGGGGCATATAAAGTGTATATGTTTCTCTTTAACTAAAATTCAGTATTTTCACGTAGTGATTTTTGGGGTTTCTATTGTCACAGGGTTGAATGTATAATATCACCAGAAACATGAATGAATTAGAAGAAAAATGCCTTCGTTTTGTGTTGAGGCACTATCAAAAGAATAAATTGGACACACGGCAGGCTTTGAAAGTTTTCAAGGAAAAGCATGGAGTGGTTGGAAGGGCAGGCGGAAAGAACCGGTATTTCCTGTTTTTATCTGGGCTGGCTGCGGCTATATTGCTGGCGTTTATTGTCTGGGTGGGTATATCTCCTGAGAAGCAGTGGACAGAATTGGAAGCATACGAACATGCAGTAAAGTACCAGTTGCCGGACAGTTCGGTCGTTACGGTATATCCCTATTCTTCTATTTGTTTCCGTACAAAGGATTATGCAGATGTATGTCGTGAAGTGAAATTGACGGGGAAAGTTGGTTTTATGATAAAAAGAGATTGTACTCGTCCGTTTAAAGTAATAGGAAAGTTGGCTGAAGTTCAAGTGTTGGGTACTTGTTTCGTGATGGATGAAAGCCGTGCGGATACCGCATGGGTTCAGGTGGAATCGGGAAAAGTACGGTTTTCTGTACTAGGTCAGTCGGAAGGTGTAGAACTTCTGGCTGGAATGGAGGCACAAGTGGTAAAAGGTCAGCATGTTCCGCAAATCGCCCATCGTCCGGATTCTGTAAAGAAAGGAAGTTTTGTATTTGAGAATACTCCTCTTCCGAAAGTACTTGCAGAGCTTTCCCGTTATTATGGGGTAAAGCTGGTAGCTGACCGGACAGACAAACGGTTGACAGCCAATTTCGATGCACACAGTTTGGACGAAATCATCGAGATAATAGAAAAAGTATTAAAAGTGCATATTAAAAAGCAAGTATGATGAGTACCTTGTGGACTGTGGCGGCTGTCTGTTTATGTTTAGGGGGACATCCTTGTTCTGAAACTTCAGAATTGAAGAAAGCAATCGTACGAATGCAAGACTTGTATCATGTGAATTTCGTCTATGATTCTTCTTTGGAAATGATACGGTTATCTGGCATTTTTTCTTCTGGTAAGTCATTGAAGGAGAATCTGCAAACAGTCTTTTCCGGAACCGGAATCAAATGGGAGATAAAAGGCAGCTATGTTTTGTTGTTTAAATCGAGCCAGTATACTTTCTCAGGACACGTGTGTCAGGATAATGGGGAATCACTCCTTAATGTCACGGTGTATGATCAGAATATGCATATCGGTACCTTAACGGATGAACATGGTTTTTTTAGTTTGACATTACCGGAAGGAAAGCATACTTTGCGTTTCTCTTATGTAGGTTATGAAGAGGTGGTGAAAGAATTGGACTTGCGTTCAGATTATTCTGGTACTATTTATTTGAAGGAAAGTTCCACTGCATTGGAAGGGGTAGTGGTAACAGCCGATTTGAATACTTCTCTTTTTACAACTCAGACTGGAAAGATTTCGTTGACTTCAGAACAGTTGAATACGGAATTCTCACTGTTCAGTTCACCGGATTTAGTCAAGGCAATTCAGCAGCTTCCCGGAGTATCTGCTGGCACGGAACTGCTCTCCGGGCTTTATGTACACGGGGGGAAGAATGATGAAAACTTATTCTTATTGGACGGCATGCCTCTCTATCAGGTGAATCATTTTGGAGGATTGTTTTCTGCATTTAATACGGATATAGTGAAGAACGTGGATTTTTACAAGAGTGGTTTTCCGGCACGTTACGGAGGGAGGCTTTCGTCTGTGACAGATGTCCGTATGAAGGAGGGGGACTTAAAGGAGTTTCATGGTATGGTCTCGTTGGGGCTGCTGGACGGAAGGCTACGTTTCGAAGGGCCTGTCATAAAGGAAAAAACTTCTTTTGTGTTCGGTATGCGCCGGAGTTGGTTGGACGTGCTTTCTGCTCCTGCTTTGCGGATTGCCAATCGTTTCTTTCCCGAAGAAGATATCAATGCCCGTTATGCTTTTCATGATATAAATGCGAAAATTACACATCGGTTTTCCAATGAGAGCAGGCTTTCTTTTAGTGTGTATTCTGGAAGAGATTTGTTTAAAATGAAGGATAAACAGCTTTTCCCGTCAGGAAATCTGCTCCATCAAGAGAAAGAACAGACCACGGATGAATATCATATCAGATGGGGAAATCTTTCTGCCGCGTTGTCATGGAATAATCAGTTCAATCATAAACTGACCGGTAACTTTTCTTTGGTATATGCCCGTAATCTGTCTAAATATGACTTCAGGTCAGATGATAGTTTTTATAAAGGGGAAGATGATAAAGAATATTCTGTAGACCGGATGCAGAGGGACAGTTATTCTACTATTGATGACGTAGGTTTTCGCATGGATTTTCATTACCTTCCTACGGCGAGTCATCATGTTCGCTTCGGAAGCGATTACTTGTATCATATCTATTGTCCGCAGCATACGCTATCACAGGATATAAGAGGTACGGAGGAAATGACAGATACGTTATTGTCATCAGTAGAGAGCCATTACAAGGGGAATGAATTCTCTTTTTATGCGGAAGACGATATGAGGCTGACCCGAAAGCTGCGGATAAACTTGGGGGGACGTTATACCATGTATCAAGTTTCGGGAGCAGTATATCATTCGCTGGAGCCGAGAATATCGGCAAGTTACCGTCTGTTCAGTCGTACCACTTTAAAAGTTTCCTATACCGAGATGAGTCAGTTTGCGCACCAGTTATCCAATTCTTATTTAAACTTGCCGACCGATTGTTGGGTTCCTTCTACCTCCCGTATACGTCCTATGCATTCGCGACAGGTGGCAGGTGGTGTGTACATGGAACTTCCGTGGAGGTTGCGCCTGGAGGTGGAAAGCTATTTCCGTACTACCAGCCGAATGTTGGAGTACGAGGCGGGAGGCAGTCTTACATTGCCTGCCGGAAACTGGGAACAGGTGGTACGGGTGGGAGACGGCAAATCGTATGGGTTGGAAACATCGCTGGTGTATCATGATGAGCAGAACCTCTTTCAGGCTGGTTATACTTTATCATGGAGCAAGCAAAAATTTGATGATTTCTATTCCGGTTGGTATCCCAGCAAGTTTGATAATCGTCATAAACTGAATTTTGTCTATCGTCGTAAATTCAGCCATCGAATGGATGTATATGCAGCGTGGACTTATCGTAGTGGTGACCATGCGACGGTTCCTACACAGTATGTGGAAAATCCTTGCCTACCTGGAACTTCGCAGTTGTCGGACTTAGAGCCGATGTATGGAAAACCTAACAATATTACTTTGCCTGCCTACCACCGGCTGGATGTGGGTATCAATTTCCGGCGGACTACCAAGCGGGGATTCGAGCGAATTTGGAATGTGAGTATCTATAATGCTTATTGCCGTATGAATCCTTTTTATACAAAGATAGAACGGCAGGTGGATGGAAGTTTCAGAGGAAAGGCTATCGGACTGTTCCCGATAATTCCTTCTTTTAGCTACACCTTAAATTTCTGAATCGGTATGCATTGGAATGTCATTGATTATAACAAATTTCTAAACATTGTATTTATGCATTTAAACAAACAGAATTTTATAATAATACTTGCAGCTTTCAGTCTGTTGTCATCTTGTGTGTATCATTTTGACTTGGATGAAATTTCAGAGGTTCCTAAATTAACGGTATATAGTTATCCTGGAAGTGGAGATACTACGGTGGTACGTCTTTCGCACAGTCTTCCAGTTTATGACAAAGGCATGAGAATGTATGGATTAAAGGGAAGGGACATCAGACTGGAAGTGAATGACATTGCTGTTCCTTTGTTGTGGACAGAGGATTCATTGCCGGGAGTCCCCGCCAAAAGTTATTATGTGGTGCAGCCCTATGGGACGAGTGACCGTGTCCGGCTTACAGCTTCGGTAGAAGGGGTGAAAGCAGTATCTGCCTTTACTATTATTCCTGCTCCTTTCCCCTTAAACGCTGTTAAAATAGAACGAAAACCCTCTGAGTTGAGTGTGCTCCAGCTTCAGATAAATTTTACCGATTATGCAAAGATTGAAAATTACTATGCGGTAACGGTCAAAGAAAGGGTGAAGTATTGGAAAGAGGGGACTTCGGAGGTGCATTATGGTAAACCGTCTTCTGCTTATATGGACTGGAGTGATGAGCCAATATTGGATGCTTCTTCTGGTTTGGATGACATTTTTATGGGAAACTATGCGTACTATCAGAATCTGTATTTTTGGAGCGATGAGAAAATTCAGGGAAAGAATTACACACTTCGCCTGAATATGACTTACATACCTGATTACAAGACTTCTATTCAAGATGAGACTTTTATAAACAGAAAGCAATATAAGGTTTATTTATATAGTCTGTCTGAAGAGTTCTACCGTTATTTGAAATCACTTAATGAGCAGAAGAATAATGAACTGGGTAATGTGGAGCTGGCTCCTATGCGGGCTACTTACACCAATGTGGAGAACGGTTTCGGACTGGTAGGTGGTTGCTGCTTGCGGCAAACGGAGTGGATGGAACTGTCAGAGTCTGAAACACAGTTAGATTTTGACCATGCAGTGTTTAATGTTGAATATAATGTGGATTCGATAAAAAAGAATCACCCGTTTATTTCGCTGAATAATGAATCGTTAAGTAAATAAAACAGAAACTAGATTAAAAATAATAACGCTAATTGGAAATCAGTATGAAACGATTATCTTTTTTCTTATTCCTTTTCTTTTTATGGATGACAGTTCGTGCACAGATACTCCGTTCTTCAGGCCTGATGCTTTATGGAGGGAAAAATACCGTAAACTACCAAATGGCTTCACCGGAGAAAGGATTACCGCCTTTCGATTTGGCGAACTCCCGTTTGGGGGCTGATTTTACTTTGGGTGCCGGATACCGCTGGCGGCTGAATCGTCCGGATACCGGCTGGTTCTTCGACTTGTCGTTATCGGCAAGATATGGCCGTTACAGCTATGGATTCCGTTATCTTTCTTCTGACGTGCATACGACGTATGTGGGCGGAGAAGGAATCCGTAATCTGTGGTCGGCATCTTTTGCTGGAAGTGTGGGACGGTACCTGTTTCGAGGATTGAATCTGTCGGTAGGAGTGGAGCCTACTTTTTATTTTTATGACAAAAGTTTCTTCGACTTGCCGATATTTGCAAGGTTGGCGTATGACTTCAGATTCATGGAAGTAGCTGTGCAATACAAATGGGGGATGACAAGGAAGTTCAATATGTCTCCTTTCTTGCGTAACCGACTTTCAGGCTGGGAGTGTTCGGTCTATATTCCTTTGTCAAGACGGAAATGATTTTTCTTTGAAAGGGATGGATTTTCTATAAATTTCTGTAACATATTGAGAAATACAGATTTAATAGCTTTCAGTACTTTCTTGTCAGTACTTGAGTACTTCCACGTAAGTACTGTAGTACTCCAAGGAAAGTATTAGAGTACTGCCAAGGAAGTACTGATTTAATGAAAGACTCGTGTGTAAGGGGTGAGAAGGGTTTTTAACCTTCTTTTTTCTTGAAATATTCGTATCCGATGCGGCAGAACAGACATTTCTTGGTGTCGCAGTAATTCTTTTTGAGTTGGATGAGTGCCTGGCTGTCGCCGGCATGGGCGGCTTGCAGACCACATTCTTTCCACAGCCGGATGATGTAGTTGTTTTCCGGTTTAAGTTGCTCCAGCAGGTTGCCGGCACGTTCGGTGAGCCGTTCCTCGCCTTTGTGCTTGCCGTAAGCATAGAGGAAGGGAACCACGGTATTGATAATCAGCAGGTCGATGGAGGCGTCGCTGAGGGTTTTCGGACGGGCAGGCGAGGATTCGCCGAAAACGTAGTGGGTAAGCCAGTAAAGGGAGGTACCTCCACGCAGCAGGTCGCGCAGTTCTTTCACCGTAGAGGCCAGCAGCAACTGAGAGAGCATGCCCTGGGAACGGTGGTAGAGGTTGGCCAGCTGGGCGATGCGTACGTGCGGAAAGTTGCCCGGGCGCATGCGGAGCATTTTCCACCGAAGGTGTTCGGAGGGCTGTAGCTCGAATTTGTGGGCCAGGTAGGCGTATTCCTTGGTAAGCTGAGCGGAATAGTCGTCGGACGGGAGTTCCTGCAACAGGCCGGCCTGCCCGAAGAAAATGGCTTCTATCTGAAAAAGATTATCGCGGTGCTTGTTGACGGCTTGCAAGGGAATGGTCTGTGCCCATTGCTCGAAGGCGTCGCTGTTGGTGCCGAAACCGAAATTGCGGGCTAAGGTGAGGAAAAAGGCTTGTTCCCAGTCGCCTTTACTTTGGGTAAGCTGGGCCTGGATGCGCTGTGTCTTCTGTTCGAAACGCTCCGTCTGCAGACTGGAGAGCCAGCTGTGGAGCAGGAGTTTGGGCAAGTGAGGGATGAGGCGGTAGCAGGCCGGGTAATGGCTGGTTTCAATCAGCTCGCGGTAGTTGTCTAACAGGTAGGGCGGATAGTGCAGCTCCATTTGCGGGATGGGTGTGCCGTCGGTGCGGAAGGTTTCGGCATCGATGTCGGAAGCCACATGCAGAATCACAGAGTCGTAGGCGCGGTCCTGATGATGGTGGTGGCGTTTCCAGTCGGAAGCGTGCACGTGGATTTCTACATTTCCCACCCACAGAATGCCGTCTATCTTGATTTTCGCATTGAAAAAGTCGGGTCCTGCATCGGGATTGGGGAGTCCGGGGTCAATGACTTCCACGGTTTGTCCTTGCGTGGTATGCAGCGGAGTGAGCGGAAAAAGCTTGTGTTTCCATACAAACTGGAGTAGATGTTCCATGTTAACGAGCTGTAAATGTTGGGTAAATGTAATGATTAATACTGAAAAACACTATCTTTGCGAATAAAATTATCATCAGAATTATGAAAATTGCATTAATTGGATATGGAAAGATGGGAAAGGAAATTGAAAAGATTGCCCTTTCCAGAGGTCATGAAATTGTGAGTATCATTGATATAAATAATCGGGAAGATTTTGCTTCGGAGGCTTTCCGTTCGGCCGATGTGGCCATTGAATTTACGGCTCCTTCAGTGGCTTACGGCAATTGTCTGGAGGCGTTCAAGAATGGGGTAAAAGTGGTATCGGGCAGCACCGGATGGATGGGAGAGCATGGCGAAGAGATGCGCCGTCTGTGCCAGGAAGAGGGTAAGACGCTGTTCTGGTCGTCTAACTTCAGCTTGGGTGTCGCTATCTTTGCGGCGGTGAACAAGTACCTGGCAAAGATTATGAACCAGTTCCCGAACTACGATGTGTCGATGGTAGAAACCCACCACGTGCACAAGCTGGATGCCCCGAGTGGTACGGCCATTACACTGGCTGAAGGGATTCTGGAAAACCTGGACCGCAAGCAGAAATGGGTGATGGGCACACTGACTGCTCCCGACGGTACGGTGACGGGCACGACCGACTGTGCACCGGATGAATTGCCAGTGAGTGCCATCCGCGAAGGGGAAGTACCGGGTATCCATACCATCAAATATGAATCGGAGGCTGATTCTATCGTAATTACACACGACGCAAAGAACCGCAAGGGGTTTGCATTGGGAGCGGTGCTGGCTGCAGAATATACGGCTGCGCACCAGGGCTTCTTAGGTATGAATGATTTATTTCAGTTTTGAGTATGATACAGGCATCGCGTAAACAATGGATAAAGTTCGGCATAGTGCTGGTGCTTTACCTGATTTTCCTGATTTGGTTGAAAAGCTGGCTGGGACTGGTAGTGGTTCCGTTCATCTTTGACGCATATATTTCCAAAAAGATTCCCTGGACATGGTGGAAGAAATCGACCAACAAGACCGTGCTGACGGTGATGGGCTGGGTGGATGCCATCGTGTTTGCACTGGTGGCAGTCTATTTTGTGAATCTGTATTTCTTTCAGAACTACGTGATTCCTTCTTCGTCGCTGGAGAAATCGCTGCTGGTGGGTGACTATCTGTTTGTAAGCAAGATGAGTTATGGTGCCCGTATTCCGCAGACACCGCTCCACATGCCGCTGACGCAGCATACGTTGCCGGTGTTCAACTGCAAGTCGTATCTGGAATGGCCGAAGTGGGACTACAAACGGGTGGCCGGACTGGGAGAGGTGCAGCTGAATGACATCGTAGTGTTCAACTTCCCGGCAGGGGATACGGTGGCTACCGGCAATCCGGCAGAAGACATCTATCGCATGAGCTATGCCATCGGTAAGCAACTTTCGCAGCCTATTGACTTGGCCAGCCTGAACCTGGAGCAGCAACGGGATGTGTATGATTATTATTACTCGATAGGACGCAAGTATATTGACGAAAATCCGCAGCTGTATGGTGAGGTGATTACCCGTCCTGTAGACCGGAGAGAGAATTACGTGAAGCGTTGTGTAGGTATGCCGGGCCAGACACTGGAAATCAAGAACCGGATTATTTACCTGGACGGTAAGGCCAACAAGGAGCCGGATAATGTGCAGTATCGTTATTTCGTGCATACCAAGGGCATGCTGCCGGAGGATTTATGTCATGAACTGGGCATCAGCCAGGAGGACCTGATGGCTTATTATACGGAGGAATCGGTGTATAACATGCCGTTGACTGAAAAGGCGAAGGCTGCCTTGCTGGCACGGAAGGACTTGGTGACTGCCATTGAAAACGTGCCGGATGATGATGCAGGCGGACTGTATCCGGATAACAAACTGACGGGCTGGACAGTAGATAACTACGGTCCGATATGGATTCCGAAGAAGGGAGCTACCATAGACCTGACACTGGATAACCTGCCGATGTATGAACGTCCGATCAAGAACTACGAAGGCAACAGCCTGGAGGTGAAAGACGGAAAAATCTACATCAACGGACAGGAAACGACGAAATACACCTTCAAGATGGATTATTACTGGATGATGGGTGACAACCGTCATAATTCGGCCGACTCACGTTTCTGGGGCTTCGTGCCGGAAGACCACATTGTGGGTAAACCTATTTTTATCTGGCTGTCGCTGAATCAGGATCGTGGCTGGTTTGACGGAAAGATTCGCTGGAACCGTCTGTTTAAGTTTGTGGATTCCATTAAATAATCTATGAACAAAGGAAAGTCCGGATGGTGGTGGTTGAGAGCGGCCGGCCTGACGGTGTTGACCGTATGGCTGGTGCGGACCCTGCTTGTGACGACTTGTGTAATTCCTTCTTCCGGGATGGAAAATTCTCTTTATCAGGGAGAACGGATTCTGGTCAACAAGTGGAGCTACGGGCTGCGTTTGCCTTTTTGTTCGCTTTTCGGCTATCATCGGCTGGCATCTTCGCGTGCGGAGAAGGGGGATATTCTCTTGTTCAATAACCCTCATCCCCAGCAGGTGGAGAAAGGAATAGAGTGGAGAGAGCTGTTCATCAGTCGCTGTATCGGCACGCCGGGAGATACGCTGATGTTGGATGCCGACCTGAACTGTGTGGGCGGAGAGGTGCTCAGCCCGGATGCCAAATCGCTGTATGCTTATCCGGTGTCTTCGGAAGACTTGATGCTGACTGTGCTGTCGGTGCTGGGTATCAAAGGAAATACGCTGGCCGGATATACTTCCGACGGGGGGTATATACGGAGTTTCAGCCAATATGAATATTACTTGATTTCGCAGAAACTGGAGGGACGGATTCCGCTGGTTCCGCTGGATGAAAAGAACCGTACGGAAGTGCATCCGTATGTGATTCCGGCGAAAGGCGTTCCGGTGAAGGTATATCCCTGGAATGTGACCTTGCTCTGCAATACGATTGTGGCGCATGAACACCAGCCTGCAGAGGTTCGTCACGATACGTTGTATGTGAAGGGAAAGCCCGTGGAGGCTTATACGTTTGGCAAGGATTATTACTGGGTGGCTTCCAATGACCCGGTGAATATTTGTGATTCCCGCTTGTTCGGGTTCGTGCCGGAGGACCACCTGATAGGGAATGCTTGGCGCATCTGGTACTCTTCGCGGAAGGGGCGCTTCTGGCAGCGGGTGCAATGACATAAACTAAGAAAGAATGAAGAATGAAGTGATTTTGGGGTCGGCCTATCTGGCTCCCGTAGAATATTATACCAAACTTTTTGCTTATCCTTCGGTACGTGTGGAGCGTTATGACCACTACATGAAGCAGACTTACCGCAACCGGTGCGTGATTGCATCGGCCGACGGACCGTTGGTACTGACCATTCCGACGGAAAAGAGTGACGACCTGAAGTGTGTGATGAAGGATGTACGTATTTCAGACCATGGCAACTGGCGGCATGTGCACTGGAATGCGTTTGTAGCCGCTTACAAGCATAGTCCTTTCTTTGATTACTATGCAGATGAGTTTCACCGGTTCTTTGAGCAGAAATATGAGTTTCTGTTCGAGTTTAACCTGGAGCTGTGTGAGTGGGTGTGCCGGCAGATTGACATGGAGCCTCGCCTGATACCTACCGAGGAATACATGCCGGAAGTGGAGTGTGCCGATGATTTCCGGGAACTGATTCATCCCAAACGGGATTATCGGGAGGCGGACAAGGCATTCTTTCCTAAACCTTATTATCAGGTGTTTGACCAGAAGCTGGGTTTTCTGCCTAATCTCAGTGTGATTGACCTGCTGTTCAATATGGGACCGGAAAGCTTACTGGTGCTGCGTGACTCGGTGCGTGCGTTCAATGAAATTTAAGGATACATATTCCTTCAAACCCGATTTTATGTTGTACATTTGTAACTGAATCAATGATTTAACAATATGAATAATCTTCCAACAGTAACGAAAAACCTGCTTATTATCAATGTGCTCTGTTTCTTCGGGATGTTTGTGGCCCGGAAATACGGAGTGGATATAGAAAATATGCTGGGTCTTCACTTTTTCCTGGCTTCGGATTTTAACCTGGGGCAGCTTATCACTTACATGTTCATGCATGCCAATTTCTCGCATATCTTCTTCAATATGTTTGCGGTATGGATGTTCGGACGGGTGCTGGAACAGGTGTGGGGACCTAAACGCTTCCTGACGTATTACCTGATTTGTGGTATTGGCGCCGGCCTGATTCAGGAGTTGGTGCAGTATGTGGAGTATCTGGCGGTGTGGTCTAATTATGATTCGGTCAATACGGGACTGGGTATCATTCCTATGGATGTGTTCCTGAACCAGCTGACTACCGTAGGTGCTTCGGGAGCGGTGTATGGCATTTTGCTGGCATTTGGTATGTTGTTTCCCAACAGTCAGATGTTTGTATTCCCGATACCGGTGCCCATCAAGGCGAAGTATTTTGTGATTGGATATGCGGTGCTGGAGCTGCTTTTAGGATTGGGAAGCAACGATGGAGTAGCCCATTTCGCTCACCTGGGAGGTATGTTGTTCGGCTTGATACTGATTGTTTATTGGAGAAAGAAAAATGGCGGCGGACGGATTTATTACTGATTTGAAAAGAAAGTTCCAGCAGGGAGACATTGTGCTGCGTCTGGTGTATGTGAACGTAGCGGTGTTTCTGGCAGTGACACTGGTGCAGATTTTTCTGACCTTATTCAATGTGTCTGCTTCACCGTGGATGAACTATCTGGAACTGCCGGCATGGACGGAGGTCTTTATCCGTAGGCCCTGGACCCTGATTACTTACATGTTCATGCATGCCGGTGTGCTGCACATCTTGTTTAATATGCTGTGGCTATTCTGGTTCGGTCGTCTGTCTCTGGCTTTTTTCTCGTCGAAGCACTTGCGCGGACTTTATTTCCTGGGAGGTATCTGTGGCGGATTGCTTTATATGCTGGCATATAATGTGTTTCCTTATTTTCAGGATGCCGTGTATTCTTCCTATTTGCTGGGTGCTTCGGCTTCTGTGTTGGCCATTGTGGTGGCGGTAAGTGTACGTGAACCGAATTATCCGGTACAGTTCCTGTTTATCGGTACGGTGCGTCTGAAATATGTGGCTTTGTTCATGGTGGTGCTTGATTTGCTGTTCATGACTTCTGACAATGCAGGCGGGCACATCGCACATCTGGGTGGAGCACTGGCCGGATGGTGGTTTGCGGCAGGATTGCAGAGCGGCCACGATGCCACAAAATGGATAAACCTGGTGTGCGACTGGTTTGCAGGCTTGCGACGTCCGGTGAAGCGTAAACCCAAGATGAAGGTGCACTACGGAGGACGTCAGGCAGATTATGAATACAATGCCCGGAAAAAGGAACGTGAGGCAGAAATTGACCGGATTCTGGACAAACTGCGTAAGTCGGGCTATAACAGTCTGACGGATGACGAGAAAAAAAGCTTATTTGATGCAAGTAAGAAATGAGTATTTGGAAACATACGTTTAGAGGAGTCTTTATTTTAGGAAACCTGGTTGTCGGGACCGGATTTTTGTGCTGTGCTTACAGTCCGCTTCTATCGCCGGTGGCTCATCCGGTGCTGGCTTGTGCGGGGTTGTTTTTTCCCTTTTTCTTGTTGGCTTTGATTGTTCTTGCAGTAGTGGGGCTGTTTCATGGATGGAAGTTTATGTGCCTTCCTTTGCTGCTCTTACTGGCAGGAGGAGGGGCAGTCGCGACGTATACTCCGTTTGGAGGAGGGGAAGAACCTACGGACGGGGATGTACTGAAATTTCTGACCTACAACGTTATGAATATGTACGGAGATGCGGAAAATGAATCTCGTCCCGTGCAACATTATATTCAGGAAAGTGATGCAGACGTGGTTTGTCTGCAGGAGTATCAGTGGGATGCTCAAGAGACTAGGAAGGTTTTCCCTATGTATCCTTACAGAAAGTTGCTGAAAGCGTCTAACGGAAATGGGATGGCTTGCCTGTCGCGATTCCCGATTCTCTCGGTAGAACAGATTCCTTATGAAAGTGGGAGTAATGCCAGTTTTTTACTTCGGCTAAACATAAAAGGGGATACACTGACGTTGATATGCAATCATCTGGAATCGAATAAACTGGATGCGCATGATAAGGAAGTATACGAGGGATTGCTGAAATCGCCTGAAGAACAGAACGTGAAATCGGACAGTAAATACCTGTTGCATAAATTAGCTGATGCCGTGGCCATCCGTGGACCGCAGGCTGATTCGGTGGCACAGGCCATCTCCCGGCAGTCAGGTAAGTATCTGCTGGTATGCGGTGATTTCAATGATTCTCCTATTTCGTATGCGCATCACACCATCGGAAAAGGATTGACAGATGCTTATCGTGAAGCCGGCTGGGGATCGGGATTCTCGTATAACCGGAATTTTCTGTATTTCCGCATTGACCATTTGTTTGTGAACAAAGGATTTAAAGTATTGAAATGCCGTGTGGACAATTCCATTTCAGCATCCGACCATTATCCGTTGTGGTGTTTGGTAGAGAAGTTATAACCTGATAATAAATAGAAGATGAAGAATTTAATTTTTGCAGCAGCTATGAGTTGTATGGTATGTGCCTGCGGTCAGCAGGCGGCAGATACGGGCAATCCGTTCCTGTCAGAGTTTGAGACCCCTTATGGAACACCGGACTTTGACCGTATCAAGGTGGAACATTATGAACCGGCTTTCTTGAAAGGCATTGAGCAGCAGAATGGGGAAATCAAAGCCATTGTAGAGAACCCGGAGGAACCGAGTTTTGAGAATACGATTGTGGCATTGGATAATAGCGGGGAGATTCTGGCTCGTGTGAGCGGTGTGTTCTTTGCTTTGACAGAAGCAGATACCAATGACGAAATGATGGCGCTGGAAGCAAAGATTGCGCCGATGCTGTCTGAACACAGTGATAATATTTTCCTGAATCAGGAGCTGTATAAGAGAGTGGCTGCTGTTCATGCTCAGGAAGAGGCTGGAAAGATTCAGCTGACCACCGAACAGCATTATCTGCTGGATAAATATTATAAGGAATTTATCCGTTCTGGTGCCGGACTGGATGCACAAAAGCAGGAACGTCTGCGTGAAATCAACAAGCAGCTTTCTACACTGACCATTGAGTTCGGTAATCATGTGTTGGCCGACAACAACGATTATCTGCTGGTGGTAGATAAGAAAGAAGATTTGGCTGGTCTACCGGATGCAGTTATTGCAGGAGCTGCACAGGAAGCCAAGGCACACGGAAAAGACGGTAAGTGGGTATTTACTTTGCAGGAATCCAGCCGTACTCCGTTGCTCCAGTATGCTCAGAACCGTGAACTGAGAAAGAATATCTATCAGGCATATACCAGCCTGGGTAACCGTGGCAATGCCAATGACAACAAGGAAGTGCTGAAAAAGGTGCTTGCTCTTCGTCTGGAAAAGGCACAGCTGATGGGATTCAACAATTTCGCAGAGTATCAGTTGGCTGACAACATGGCGAAGAACCCGAAAAATGCACTTGACCTGCTGTATGGCTTGTGGGAATATTCTATCAAGAATGCCAAAGCGGAAGCAGCTGAGTTACAGAAAATCATGGACCGTGAAGGAAAAGGTGAGAAACTGGAAGCATGGGACTGGTGGTATTATGCAGAAAAGCTTCGCCAGGAGAAATATGATTTGAATGAAGATGCCATCAAGCCTTATTTCAGTCAGGAAGATGTGCACAATGGACTGTGTACGGTGGTCAACAAGTTGTATGGCATTACCTTGACTCCTTGTGATTCTATTTCTGTATATAATAAGGATGTGAAGACTTATATTGTGAAGGATGCAGACGATTCATTGTTGGGCGTGTTCTATAGCGACTACATGCCTCGTGCCAGCAAACGGAGCGGTGCCTGGATGAGTAACTTCCGTGAACAGCAGGAAGGGGTTCGTCCGTTGATTTATAATGTGGCCAGCTTTACCAAACCGGCTGGTGACCTTCCTTCCTTGCTGACAATTGATGAAGCACGCACCATGTATCATGAGTTCGGACATGCTTTGCACGGATTGCTGACTCAGTGCAAGTATAAAGGTGTATCTGGTACTTCTGTTGCTCAGGATTTCGTGGAACTTCCTTCACAGATTATGGAGCATTGGGCTGTAGAACCTGAAGTGCTGAAAATGTATGCCAAACATTACCAGACTCGTGAGGCTATTCCTGATTCTCTGATTGCCAAGATTGAAAATCAGGCATTGTTCAACCAGGGCTTTATGACTACAGAACTGTTGGCAGCTGCCATCCTGGATATGGAAATGCATTGTCTGACTACGATGGAAGGATTCGATGTGCTTCAGTTTGAAAAACAGCTGATGGACAAATTGGGACTGATTCCGCAGATTGCGCCTCGTTATCGTTCTACTTACTTCAACCACATTATGGGTGGTTATGCAGCTGGTTATTATAGCTATATCTGGGCTGAACGTCTGGATACAGATGCCTTTGAAGCGTTTAAGGAACATGGCTTGTTCGACCAGGCTACCGCTACTTCTTTCCGCAAGAACATTCTGGAAAAAGGTGGCTCAGACGACCCGATGAAACTGTATGTAACCTTCCGTGGGGCAGAACCCAGCTTGGATGCGTTGCTGAAGACTCGCGGATTGAAATAAAATGTCCGGATAGCAGGAAAAATCTGTACAGAGTATAATTAAAAGAGGGAGTATAGCTTCATTTTTGCAAGCTGTACTCCCTTTTTTAGGCTCTAAGCCTTAAATATTTACAATCCTTTCCGCATATAAATGAAAAAAAAACTATATTTGCAACCTTGAATAAACGTATCAAATTTTAAAAGTAAATATAATAAACTAAAGTAACATGCAAAACAAAGGATTTGTAAAGGTTTTTGCGGTATTACTGACCCTTGCGTGTGCTTTTTACCTTTCGTTCTCATTCGTTACACGTTATCAGATGAACAAGGCGGCTGAGGACCCGAAAGGTTCGGCACATTACCTGGATTCCATGCAGAATCAGAAGGTGTGGTTGGGGATTTATACGCTGAAACAATGCCGTGAGATGGAAATCGGGTTGGGTTTGGACCTGAAAGGTGGTATGAACGTCATTCTGGAGGTTTCTGTACCAGATGTAGTGAAGGCGTTGGCTGACAACAAACCGGATGAAGCTTTCAACAAGGCTGTGGCTGAGGCTGCCAAGTTGCAGATTAACAGCCAGGAAGACTTTGTTACTCTGTTTATCAGAGAATACAAGAAACTGGTTCCGGAAGGCAAGCTTGCCGAACTGTTCGCTACCCAGCAGTTGAAAGACAAAGTAAATACCCGTAGCTCAGATGCAGAAGTAGAGAAAGTATTGCGCGAGGAAGTAAAAGCTGCCGTAGACAACTCTTACAATGTTTTGCGTACACGTATTGACCGCTTTGGTGTGGCTCAGCCGAACATCCAGACACTGGAAGGCAGAATGGGCCGTATCATGGTGGAACTTCCGGGTATCAAGGAACCCGAACGTGTGAGAAAACTTTTGCAGGGTTCTGCTAACCTGGAATTCTGGGAAACATTCGAAGCAAAGGACATCGTTCCGGTACTGGCTTCTGCCGACAACCGTGCTCGTGGTTTGCTGAATGTGGAAACTCCGGCTGATTCGGCAAAGGTGGAAGCTGATACGGCCGCTGTAGCCCAGACTTCAGCAGTGTCTGCCAAAGACAGTCTGGCTGCCGCATTGAAGGGCGAAACCGCTGCCGCTTCCAGTGCGAATATCGAAGCACTGAAGAAAGAACATCCGTTGCTGGCCGTATTGCAGCTGAACCAGAGCGGAGTAGGTTGCATCGTCGGATATGCAGACTATAAGGATACTGCCGACGTAAACCGTATTCTGGATATGAAGGCCGTGAAGGAAATCCTGCCGCGCGACCTGAAACTGATGTGGGGCGTGAAAGCCTCGGATATGGACAAGACAGGACGTATCTTCGAATTGTATGCTATCAAGTCTACAGAACGTAACGGCCGTGCACCGCTGGAAGGTGATGTGGTGACTGACGCAAGAGATGAATACGACCAGTTCAACAAGCCTTGCGTAAGCATGTCCATGAATACGGAAGGTGCCCGCCGCTGGGCTGCCCTGACCAAGAAGAACATTGGCCGGGAAATCGCCATCGTATTGGACGGATACGTGTACAGTGCTCCGCGTGTAAACTCTGAAATTACTGGTGGTAACTCACAGATTACCGGTAACTTTACTCCGGAAGTTACAAAAGACTTGGCAAACGTATTGAAGTCTGGTAAGATGCCGGCTCCTGCACGTATCGTACAGGAAGACATCGTAGGTCCGTCTCTGGGACAGGAATCTATCAACCAGGGCATCGTATCTTTCATCGTGGCTTTGATTGTCCTGATGATTTATATGTGTGCGATGTACGGATTCATTCCGGGTATGGTGGCTAACGGTGCGTTGTTCATCAACTTCTTCTTCACACTGGGTATCCTTTCTTCATTCCAGGCTGCATTGACCATGTCTGGTATCGCCGGTATGGTGTTGTCACTGGGTATGGCTGTGGATGCTAACGTATTGATTTACGAACGTACGAAAGAAGAGCTCCGTGCTGGTAAGGGAACCAAACAAGCATTGGCTGAAGGTTACAAGAACGCATTCTCTGCTATCTTCGACTCTAACTTGACTTCTATCATCACAGGTATCATCCTGTTTAACTTCGGTACTGGTCCGATCCGTGGTTTTGCCACTACCTTGATTATCGGTATCCTCTGCTCATTCTTCTCAGCTGTGTTCTTGACTCGTCTGGTTTACGAACACTTCATGAACAAAGACAAGTGGTTGAACCTGACATTCACTACTGGTCTTTCAAAGAACCTGATGCAGAATGTACACTATAACTTCATGGGTATTGCGAAACGTTCGTTCACTATCTGGGGAGTTATTATTGTAGTATGTATCATCTCATTCTTTGTACGTGGTCTTGCACAGAGTATCGACTTCACCGGTGGACGTAACTTCGTGGTTCAGTTTGAACAGGTTGTACAGCCTGAAACAGTACGTAGCTTGCTGCAGCCGAAAGTGGGTGATGCAAACGTACAGGCTATTGCTTTGGGTACAGATGGTAAGACAATCCGTGTGACTACCAACTACCGTATCAACGAAGATTCTCCTACAATCGATGCAGAAATTGAAGAGTTCCTTTACAATGCATTGAAAGAAGGTAATTTGTTGGGTGAAGGTACTACACTGGAAATCTTTATCGACCGTGATAATCGTGCCGGAGGTTCTATCATCAGTTCTCAGAAGGTAGGTCCTAGCATTGCCGACGATATTAAGACTTCAGCTGTATGGTCAGTTGTATTGGCCTTGATTGCTATCGGTCTGTATATCTTGATTCGTTTCAGCAACATCGCCTTCAGTATCGGTGCTACAGTAGCTTTGATGGTGGATACCGTATTGATTATCGGTGCATACTCTTTGTGCTATGGATGGATGCCGTTCTCTTTGGAAATTGACCAGACATTCATTGGTGCTATCTTGACTGCAATCGGTTACTCTATCAACGATAAGGTGGTAATCTTCGACCGTGTACGTGAGTTCATCGGGTTGTATCCGAAACGCGACCGTACGCAGCTGTTCAATGATTCGTTGAACACGACTCTGGCTCGTACCATCAACACTTCTTTGAGTACATTGATTGTGTTGCTGAGTATCTTCATCCTTGGTGGTGACAGCATCCGCAGCTTTGCATTCGCTATGATTCTGGGTGTAGTAATCGGTACATTGTCTTCATTGTTCGTAGCTGCTCCGGTAGCTTACCTGACAATGGGTCATAAGATGCCGAAACAGGCTGGTGAAGCAGAATAAAATAGAAATCTGATATAATGTTTGAAAGCGGCTGTTTTCCTCGTGAAAGCGGCCGCTTTTTTGATGTGCTTTATGGGTATGAAAAAACGCTTAGGCGTTCGGATTAAAACATCTAAGCGTTTGGTTTTAAATGTCCTTGTGTTTTAAATCAAACGTAAGGACACTTTTTTATAGCTGATTATTCATCGACTTTCTCATCAATAGATTTACCTGTCAGTTGCTTCAAGTAATCGGAAGCAGACATGCCAAACTCTTCTTTAAAGCACTGACGGAAGTATACGTTGCTGTTGATTCCTACCTTGAATGCGATTTCAGAGATAGAATATTTTCCTTCCAACAGATACTTTTCAGCCAGCTGCATTTTGATTTTCCGGATATACTCGTTAGTTGACATACCCGTAAGTGCCTTTACCTTGCGATAGAGTGTGGAACTGCTCATGCACATCACATTGGAAAGTACGGTAATATCTATATTTTCTGCAGCAGCTAATCCTTCGGTAATCGTATTGGTGATTTTATCTAGGAATTCCTTGTCCAACTTGTTCATAGATTCCGTGATAATGGCCCTCTTTTCCTCCATGCTTTGTTTTTTCGGTTTGTCTGGACGGATGGCAAAGCGCTCTGATAAAAGTCGCCGCTGGGTCAGCAAATTGCTGATGCGGCTTTGCAGCAGACCGGCACTGAAAGGCTTTGTCAGATAAGAATCTGCTCCAGCCTGATAGCCTTCTTCCTTGTCGGTAATGCTGTCTTTCGCAGTCAGCAGAATGACCGGAATATGGCTGGTGCGGATGTCCGATTTCAGTTTCTGGCACATGATGATTCCGTTCATGACCGGCATCATAATGTCACTGACGATAATATCCGGAATACAATCTGTGGCTATTTGTAATCCTTCTTTTCCGTTAGCAGCAGTCTTTATCTCATATAAGTCCGTAAACGAGTCGGCAATGTAGTCGCGTATATCGGCATTGTCTTCTACTACTAAAATAATAGGACGCGCATTTTTATCCGGCTCTATAGCTTCCAGTTTCAAGGTGGAATCCTCTTCTTTGGCATCTTGCTTTTCAGTGTGCATATCTTCTCCGTGCAATGCCTGAGGATATGTATTCTCAGCCAGCAGCCGTAGGTAGAATGTTGTACCGACATCGGGCAGACTCTTTACTTGAATATCTCCTTCGTGTAATTTTACCAGGTTTTTTACTAAGGCCAGACCGATGCCTGTTCCAGAAGCCTGGTGTTCTCCGCTTTCCTGATAATAACGTTCGAATATGTGTGCCAATGCCTCTTTCCCGATGCCGTATCCAGTGTCTTCCACAGAGAGCTGTGCATATCGTATGCCATTTTCTGTGACCCATTCAGCACGGATGCGGATATATCCTTTGTCGGTATATTTTAGTGCATTGGAAATCAGATTGTCCAGAATCATGGTAATAATTTCCTTGTCGAAAAACAAGAACATGTTCTCTTCTTCCGCCTCTATCAGAATCTGGATGTCTGATTTGCTGTTTAATTCTTTGTATTTCAGACCAACTTCATAGACTGTATTCGTCAGATTGCCTTTTGTGACACACAGTCTCTTGTTCTGTGTTTCTGTCTTCCGGAAGTCCAGTATCTGGTTTATCAGATTCAGTAATCGTACGGCACTCTGATGAATAACAGAAATCCGATGATGGTCTTTGCTGGAAAGCGTATTGCTTTTTACCAAATCTTCCAATGGGCCCAGAATCAGTGTTAACGGAGTGCGTAGTTCGTGGGTAATATTGGTATAGAACCGCAGGCGTTCGTCATTCAGTTCTTGTTCCTGTTCATGACTTTTCTTCTCGGATTCATATAAATACTCTAAATTTAATTTGCGTTTGTAAGCCCATAGTCCGATGAAAAGCAGGCCTATGCCAATAATTACATAGAGTAGCTTAGCCCACCAGGAAAGCCAAAGTGGAGGAGCAATGATGATTTCTATGGCTGATATTTCGTCTGACCATTCCTGGTTTCGGATGCGGGTCTTGATCATGAATTCATATTTTCCGGGTGGCAGGTTGCGGAAAGTGACGTTGTTGGGGTCCTTTACGGTGTACCAGGAGTTTTCCAGCCCTTTTAGCATATAGGCATATTCTACTCTTTCATTCAGTGAGTAATCTTGTATGCTGAATGAAATATTGAAATTGTTTTGCAGGTGTTTTAACCGTACACTTTCTTTGTTGATTAAAGAAATTTCGGTTTCATTACTGTTTTCGGAAACAAGAGGTTCAAAAACGGTTATCTTTCCGATAATGGCTTTTGGAGCCTGTCGCTTTTCCAGAATATAGCTGGGAGTGAAGTAGCAGAGCCCGTTCGTGGAGCCAAAATACATAACTCCATTTTTGCCCTTGCAGACGCTTCTTCCGGTGAAACTTGCCATTGGAATATTGTCCCTGAAATCGTAATTGTAGATATTTTCTTCATTTCGAACAAAACAGCTGATTCCCTGATTGGTGCTGAACCAGATATTCTGGTTCTCATCTTCCTCAATGGCCCAGATAAAAGTATTGGCCAATCCTTCATTACGCTGGTAGACCTTATATTTCCAAGGTGAATTGTACTCAAATTGCACAAGGCCTTCTCCTGTCGCAGCCCATATACACCCTTTTGAGTCTTCATAAATTTGGTTGATGGTGTTGGATGGGAAGCCTTGATATGTATTGAACTCTTTTAATAATTTCCAGTTTGAGGAGTAAAGAGCTACACCACCTCCAAAACTGCCTACCCATATCTGGTCTTTTTTGTCTTTAATAACGCTACGTACCAGATTATCAGTAACGTGTGTATGCTGAATAATTTTTTTTGTATCTCTTTCTATTTGAAAAATACCATTGCTGGTTCCCACCCAAATAATACCTTCTTTGTCTTCAAAAAGTGAACGGACATCTTGATTTGTGTATTCTTCTGGAAAAACTTGTTGAAATATTTTTTTTTGTGTGTCATAAAACATGATTCCTCCATAGAATACACCAAACCATAAATTTCCTCGTTTATCACATAGTGCTGTTTGGATGGAGTTACCACTAATATTATTTGCTTGTTCTGTATAGGTTGCTATTCTTTGTCCATCTTTTAACACATTGATACCTCCTCCATCTGTCCCAACCCATAAATAATTTTGTTTGTCAAGACACACTGCGCTGGCGATAGGAGCATTCAGACTACTGCCTGATGAATAAGAGGAGTAGCTGAATGACTTAAATAAGGCTGTATTGGAACTGAGAAAGTTTACACCTCCTCCCCAGGTTCCAGCCCAAATGTTCTGATGTGAATCTTGAAATAGGCAACGAACCGTTGAGTTGTTCAAGTTATATTCATTGTCGCCAGCTTGGATAAATTGTATATCTTCTGCTGTATTAAACAGACTTTTAGAAAGGTTTATAATCGCAATACCTCCAAATTCAGTGGCAACCCATAATTCATTTTCATTAAACTGCCGGATGTCGTAAATACGGTGGGAAAGAACTGACTCTTTTTCTCCCAGTCTGATGAATGTTTCTGTTTCGGGTTTATAAAGCACTAGTCCTTTTTCTGTTCCTACCCAAATATTTCCAGTGTTATCTTTAAAAATACATTGTACGTTATTGCTTGGGAGTGATTTATTGTCATTTTTATTATAAGTGAAATTTTTGATTTTTTTGTCCTTGATGGACAGAATGCTCATCCCGTGCTGGGCATGGCCAATATATAGGCTACCTTTGTGGTCATCTATTACAGTCCAGATAGTATTGCTTGGAAGGCCTGGAACAGTTTCTTGATTGTAGTGTGTAAATTTTCTTGTTTCCTTGTTTAAAGATTCTATCCCTCTCCAGTAAGTTGTAATCCATAAGTTTCCATCAGCTGCAATTGCTAAATCTGTTACGTCATTTGTTGCAATACTGTGTGGGTCATTTTGGTCATGTTGGAAGATTATTTGCTCGTTTGTCTGATAGTTGAAGGCATTTAATCCGGCACGTTGAGTACCAATCCATAGTATTGGTTTTTGAGGGTCATCTAATAGGCAATTTAATTCGTTCCCTGTCAGGTTGAGTGATTTTCCTTTATCCTTTTTATAGAAAGGGCTGAATACTCCTCCTTCTAATTTGTTAAGTCCATCTTCTGTAGCAAACCAGATATACCCGTTTTTATCTTCTGCAATATCGATGATATAGTTATTAGAAAGTTTCTTCTCTTTGCCTAATTTTTTGATGGTGTATTGTTGGGCTTGAGTAGTGAAAAATTGTATACAAAGGAAAAGGGTGAAAAGATATTTCATATTGTTCTTTTTTGTGGATTCAAAAATAGTAATATTTGTTGAATTAAAGATATGTAAATCATTCAATGAGCGATTTGTAGTCGGTCATTGAATGATGCACCTGTATTTGTAATTTAAATAAGCTGTAATTTTGTCATCGAAAAATATAATGTTTAATCATAAATACTAATAATTATGAGGACAAGATTCTTAAAGGTTTCTTTACTCTGCGCGTTTTTTGCTGCAGGGGTCTTTGTAACAGGATGTAGTGATGACAATGGATATTCAGATGTCGATGGACAATCTCCTGTTGCTGAGTTGAAGACCACTCATCTTCAGAGTGCGGCTGGACATGACTTCACAATTGAAGGAACACTTACGGATGCAGATGGTATATCTGCTGTTAGATTGACATGTGCAGAATTGTTTTTGGACAAAACTATTGATTTAATTGAAATTTATGGTGAGCCTAAAACTTCTTATAACTTGAGCTATAAGTTTAACATTTCAAAGAATGAAATTGGGGAACAATTTACGGTAAAGGTTACGGTTGTTGATATTGGTGGAAGGGAAACCTCACAAGATGTACTGGTTACAATGGATGGGGATTATGAAAACCCTGTCTTTGTGAAAGCTCCAGGAGAAAAAGCTATTGTTTTGCTGGCAGATGGAGTAACTCCTACATATACTTTAAATGTGAGTGTTACAGATGATCAAGTATTGAAATATTTGGAGATTTTAATAGAAGGTTTACCTGATTATTCTCCTTTGCGTGTCATGGCAGATGGTAAAGGTGAATTAAACTTTAGTAAGAAAATAGAACTTACAAATGAAGTTAAGGACTATAAAATGACTTTTACAGCAGTTGATAATACGGATAAAAGTACTGTGGTAAAAAGTGTGCTTTCAGTTAGTGAATTGCAAGATTTTGAGAAAATGTATTTGGCAGATACTGATGATCTGACAAATGATGTGTTTGGTGTACCGATGGTTATTAATCATACAGGCTCATTTCAATATAAGGCCCGTTATTACAATAAGGAGGAGGGTACTCAAATTTATTTCTTACCTCAAAAAGAATCTTTTGAACCTGTATGCTTTGGACTTAATCTTGAGGACAAAGATAAGCTGACGTATGCATCAGGAAAAGATGGAGTGAATCCGATCGTTTTGGAAACTCCTAATGTGTATTATGAGATTGATATAAATATTAAAGAGGCAACTTACAGCTTAAAAACTTATTCTGTGAGTGAGGCTACCGATCCTATTAATTATGAATATGGGCAGTTGTGTGACATGCCGAGAGATGCTGGAGAACCTCAATTTAACTTCTACATTGGATGGGGTGATTCTCCACAGAATGCGGGAGAGCATCTTTTTGTGCAAGACGCAAATAATCCGCATTTGTTTTATTATCCGGCTGCAGGTGAGACTTGGTCATTGGAATCCGGAGAAGAGATGAACTTTATTATTTCTAATTATCATCCAAATGGTTGGTGGGATCAGGTAGAATGGAGATGTGATAATTCTACAGATATAGAGAAGTTCGGATACTTTAGTAAAGCGGATAATGTTAATCCTAATTGGGAAGGTACAAATCGGAAATGGGCAGACGGTTCTTCCGTACAAGACTACTGGATGAAACCAACTATTACAAAAGGTGGAAACTATCGATTTGAATTTGATGCTCATTTAGGTAGAGGTAAAATTGTCCCTGCAAATTAATTAACCAATAATCATAGAACATGAAAAAACAATTTTTAATTGTGTGTCTATTGCTACTTTCATTATGTAGCTATGCACAGACCCTTACCGTGAAAGGTACGGTAACTTCAGCGTCTGATAAAGAGCCTATGATCGGTGCTACAGTGCAGATCAAAGGAACAGGAAACGGTTCTATTACCGGACTGGATGGTGACTATATATTGACAAATGTTTCTTCAAATGCTGTACTTGTCTTTTCTTCTATCGGATTTGACACACAGGAAATTCCTGTAAATGGAAAAACTGTCATTAATGTAGAGTTAAAAGAAGCTACAGAATTGCTGGAAGAAGTAGTTGTTATCGGTTATGGTACAGTAAAAAAGAGTGATTTGACAAGCTCTATTTCTACTGTAAAAGGAGAAGAGATTACACAGACTGTGACGGGTAATGCCATGGATGCTTTGCAGGGTAAGGTAAATGGTGTACAAGTAGCAAGCGGTGGTGGTCCAGGTACTACTCCTAAAGTATTGATTCGTGGTGTTACTACTGTAAATGGTAGCAATCCGCTTTATGTAGTGGATGGTATGCCGGTAGGTGATAATATCAACTTCTTGAATAGTAATGATATTGAATCAATGGAAGTATTGAAAGATGCTTCTGCAGCGGCTATTTATGGTACTCGTGCTTCTAATGGTGTAATCTTGATTACAACAAAAAAAGGTAAGGCAGGAAAAACTAATATTAATTTCACTACTTCTGTGGGTTTCCAGACTATTGCGAAACCTAAGATGGCAAATGCCAGTGAATATAAAGAAGTGTACAATAAGCGTTATACGAATGATGGTTCTACTTCTAACTGGAATGATACAGGAGCTACTACTAATCCGGGTGGAACTGATTGGTGGGATACTGTCGTAAACAAGACTGCCTTGGTTCAGAATTATGCGCTCAGTGTAGCAGGTGGAACAGACAAATTAGTGTATAACTTTAGTTTAGGTTACTATCGTAACAATTCTCAGTTTGATGTAGGTTATTGGGATAAGATAAACATTCGTTTGAATACAGAATATACTTTTAATAAATATGTAAAGATGGGTGTGGACATAGCTCCTCGTATGGAGTCTTGGGAGGACACTCCAGACCAATTTTCTTCAGCTATGTCGATGGATCCAACGACTCCAGTGTTCAAGCCTGAATCAGAATGGGTAGATAATGTATATAATAATTATCAGCGTTCTTATAATAACCAAACTTGGAACCCTGCGGCTTCAATCGCTCGTTCAAATAGTAACTCACGCGAAATGGGTGCTATTTTGAATGCTTATTTGCAGGTAAATCCAATTCAAAAATTGACTTTACGTACGCAGTTTGGAACAAATGCGCATTTCCGTCGTTCAGATAGCTTTACTCCGGAGTTTAGTTTGGACCCATTGGAAAAAACGGATTTAAGCGAAATCTCTCGTCAGTCACAGGAATGGTTAGATTGGAACTGGACTAATACAATTACTTATGCAGATACTTTTGCAGAGAAGCATAACTTGAATGTGATGGCAGGTTTTACTGCAGAACGTTATGCATGGTATAATACGAAAGCACTGCGTCGTGACTTACCGAGCAATATGGATCAGATGCAGGAAGTTAATGCAGGTAATGCAGATAATGCAGAGGCTTATGGTGAAACGACGTTTAATTCAATGGTTTCTTTCTTGGGGCGTGTAATGTACAATTATGCTAACCGGTATTACATTTCAGCTTCATTACGTGCAGATGGTTCATCTCGTTTCCCAACAGGAAATAAATATGCTTTGTTCCCTTCTGTTTCTGCTTCTTGGCGTGTTATTGGTGAAGAGTTTATGCAAGACCAGTCTCTTTTTAGCGACTTGAAAGTTCGCGGAGGTTGGGGACGCGTAGGTAATCAAAATATATCTAATAACGCTACTTTGACTTTGTTGGACCAGACTCAGTATTATTTTGGAACTTCTCCTACATTGGCAAACGGTTACTTTATTTCTACAGTAGGTAACAATCAGCTGAAATGGGAAACTGTAGAAGACTGGAACGTAGGATTGGATATGTCATTCCTTGATTCTCGTTTAGGTGTCACTTTTGAATATTTCCAGAAGAAATCAAAAGATATGCTTTATCAGAAACAGAATATTTTTGCTATTGGTTATCCGAACTGGAATAGTACAGTATGGATGAATGTAGGTAGCATGAAGGCGTATGGATGGGAACTTGGACTGGATTGGCGTGATCAGAAAGGTGATTTCTCTTACAATATCGGTTTGAACTTGTCTTCTGTACGTAATAAGGCCATTAAATTCTCTGGTGATGGACCGATTTATACAGGTGGATTTAACAGTGATCAGATTATTAGTAACGAAGATGGAGGTTTGATTTCTCGTTTCTACGGATATGTGGCAGATGGTTTGTTCCAGAATTGGGAGGAAGTGTATGCACATACTGATGAGCATGGAACTCTGATTCAGCCTAATGCTCAGCCTGGAGATATTCGTTTTAAAGATTTGAACCATGATGGTAATCTGGATGCAAATGATAAAACTTACATTGGTAATCCTTATCCTGATTTGATGGTGGGTTTGAACTTGGGATTTGCTTATAAGAATATTGATTTTGCAGCGAACTTCTATGGTACAATAGGTAATGATATATTTAATACAACAAAAGGATATTATTCTGGTGCTAATGGACAGAATGTGTGGGCTGGTACGCTAAATACAGCGTGGGGTGGAGAAGGTACAAGCAATGATGTTCCGCGCTTGTCATACAATGATTTAAACCTGAACTATCAGCGTGTGTCTAGCTTCTATGTAGAAGATGGTTCTTATCTGCGTTGTAAGTTGCTCCAGATTGGATATACATTGCCTAAACAGTGGGTTAGAGGAGCAAACTTGCGTATTTCATTCTCTGCACAGAATCCGTTTACTATTACCGGTTATTCTGGTATGGATCCGGAACGTCCTATGTTAAATGCAAATGGTAGTGTTATTGAAACAGGTATTGACAACATTGCTTATCCGAATCCACGTACGTTCTTGTTTGGTATAGACTTTAAATTTTAATTCTGAATAACTATGAAACAGCTATTAGCAATATTGACATTGTTTGGCTCTCTGACTTTTACTTCTTGTGAGGATTTCTTGACAGAAAAAGTACGAGGCCAGCAAAACCTTGATACTTATTTTACTACGGCTGATGAGTGCGAGGCTTATATAACAGGCTGCTATCAGGATATTACCTGTGGCGGATGGTGGAACATTAATACCGTTTGGCTTTTGTCGGAAATGTGTAGTGACGATGCTTGGATGGGAAATACTACACAGAGTCAGAGTGATTATATTTCATTGGCACATTACCAAGGTAATGGCGCAAGTAATGGCCCTATTTCCAATTTCTGGCAATATCGTTATAAGGGTATTTTGCGCTGTAATGTTGCTATTGATCGTATTAGCAATACTGAATTGGAAGACAAGGAATTACAGGCACGTCTGGTAGCAGAGGCTCGTTTCTTGCGTGGATATTTCTATTTTGAACTGGCCAGAAACTTTGGAGGTGTTCCTTTGATTACAGAGTTCAAGATGCCGGAAGAGATTCAGGGTATAACCCGTGCGTCATTGGAAAATACTTATAAATTTATTGAGGAGGATTTGATTGCTGCTGCTGAGGTATTGCCGAAGCGTAGTGAATATGCAGATGCTGATATGGGACGAGCTACCAGTGGAGCTGCATTAGGTTTGTTGGGTAAAGTTTATCTCTATCAGGAAAAATGGACAGAAGCTCGTGATGTATTACAGAAGTTGATTCCGGAATCTGGCTATACCGGTGAAGACGCACAGACTACAGAATATGATTTGCTTCCTAACTTTGGTGATGTATGGGATAAAGATTTCGACAACAGTGTGGAAAGCCTTTTTGAGGTACAATATGAATATCATGCTACTTTGGCTGTAGGAGGTTCGCTTTCTACTGTAACAGGTGCACGTAGCTGTGGTGCTGCTTTGGGTGATGGATGGGCATGGTGTCAGCCTACCGCCAATTTGGAAGCTGCTTATAGTGAGGATGATGAACGTCGTGAATGGACAATCATTAAGACTGGCTGTACAGAAATTAAAGGTGAAACTGAAGAAAATTTCACTAAAATCCTGAATGACAATAAGGAAATATCTGTGTATGATGACTGTGTAGAGAAATATAATCTGCCTGCAAACAGTTTGGTGATTGATCCGTCAGGTCATAAGTCTGGTCGTATTATTCGTAAATATTACCTTCCTTTAAATGATCGTCCTGAGGTATATAATACGGATAAGAGCCCGCTTAATCATCGTATTTTGCGTTATGCAGATGTATTGTTGATGTATGCAGAGGCTTGTAACGAATTGAGTGATGATACTCATGCACAGGCTGCATTAAATAGAGTACGTAATCGTGCTGGACTGAGTCCTGTAAGTGTAACTGGAAATGAACTTCGTCATGCTATTCGTAACGAACGTCGCTTGGAATTGGCTTTCGAACAGAATCGTTTGTACGATATTCGTCGTTGGAAAGACGATAATGGTAAACCGGTGATTGCAAATCTGATGGGTGAAAACGGTTCATTTGTAAAATGGAACACAGATCCTGCTACTCGTGATGCAATGGAGTGGGATAATCAAGGAGAAGCAAGTGATAAGGGTAAGTCATTCCGCGAAGATCGTGATCTTCTTTTCCCGATTCCTTTGTATGAGGTAACTATGTCTAACGGTTCTATCGAACAGAATCCGAACTGGAATTAAAATATAACGGTAATTTAGGTTATATGTATGCCATTCAGAGGAATGTGTATGTCCTCTGAATGGCATTTTTATTTAAAAATCAAGATAATGAAAGGATATTCAATAATATTGGGCTTATTAGCTTTGGCTGCATGTAGTGATAATACTCCAGAAAATCCTGGGGAAGGGGGTGGTGATTCAGGAGAGATTGTCAGTGTGGAGAAGAGCGTGACAATTGATGCTGGACAGACGTTTCAGAAAATGGTGGGATTTGGTGCATCTGACTGCTGGACACCTGCTTATATTGGGAAGTATTGGACTAGTGGACGGGACCGTATTTCCGAACTCTTGTTTTCTTCGGAGATTGTAGATGGGCAACCCAAGGGAATCGGACTTTCTATGTGGCGTGTCAACTTAGGTGGAGGAAGTGCAGAACAGGGAGATGAAAGCGGTATTGTGGACAAATCTCGACGTGCGGAATCTTATTTGACGGATAATTTGTCATTAGACTGGACACACTGTGAAGGACAGCGTTATTTCATGAGTCGTGCAAAAGAGTTTGGTGTCAATAATTATGTTCTTTTTAGTAATACTCCTCCAGTACAGTACACTTTGAATGGTAAAGGATTTTCTCAGAATGGAGGCAGTGCAAACTTGAAAGCAGACTGTTATGATGATTTTGCTGCTTATATGGCAGAGGTTGCCAAACATTATGTAGATGAAGGATTTTCTATCAGTCATATCTCTCCGGTTAATGAACCTCAATATAATTGGGATGGAAATGGTCAGGAAGGTAGTGGATGGAAAAATGATGAAATAGCGAAGCTTGCAAGAGAACTTGATTCGCAACTGACTCAAAAAGGACTTTCTACTAATATTTTATTAGGAGAATCTGGAGATTGGGAGTATCTTTACAAAGTGAAAGACGATGCAAGCCGTAGTAATGTGCTTTCTGCATTCTTTTCTACCTCATCATCTGCTTATGTGGGTGATTTATCGCATGTGGAAAATTTAATTTGCGGACATAGCTACTGGACAGATGGAACATGGGATGGAATGCGTGAGGTACGTAAGAAAGTGGCAGAAGCTGCTACACAATATGGCGTGGAAGTTTGGCAAAGTGAGTGGAGCATGCTGGGAGATAATTATAGTTCGTCTGAATTTGTAGGATATGAAGCAGCTTCGGAAATGGATATTGCTTTGTATATGTCTAAAGTGATTCATAATGACCTGACAGTTGCTAATGTAACGTCTTGGAATTATTGGGTAGCTATGGATGTTTCAAGGTGGGGACAGAAAAACCGTTTCTTGTTGATTTCACTGACACCGAAGGGATGGGCTGGAGATAAGGAAAGTGTGGATAATCTGGAAGAAGAAGGAAGTTTTAATGCAACTGCTACTTTGTGGGTATTAGGAAACTATAGCCGTTTTATTCGTCCTGATTATCAACGAATTTCTGTTACTTTAAATGAGTCTATGAGTTTCTTTGGTTCTGCTTGGATTTCCCCGCAGCAGGATTGTATCGTAGCAGTGTATACAAATTTATCAAGCAAGGGGGTACGCTTAAACGAAACACGTCAAAATTGGTCAGGAGAACTTAAGTCTATAAAAACTTATACAACCTCCGCTAATAAGCAATTGGTTGAGAAGGTTTTAGAAATTGAAGACTCTGTTGTGTTAGATGCGGAGAGTGTGACAACTGTGGTCTATGAACTAAAATAAAAAGTTATATGAAGAACAAGGCATTTTTTACTATTCTTTTGGGGTTGTTGGTGAGTATTGTAGTGCAAGCCCAAGTATCTTTTGGCGAAGCCAAAAAATTTAATGAGAATTGGTTGTTTAGTTTATCGGACGATAGTCTGGGTGCTTCTGTATCGTATAACGACAGTAAGTGGCGAAAGCTGGATTTGCCGCACGACTGGTCGGTAGAAGGACAGCTTTCTCCTTCACTGGCAAGCTGTACCGGTTATTTGCCGGGTGGTATAGGCTGGTATCGGAAACATTTTCAGGTTACCGATAAGGCTGCACGCCATTACATCTATTTTGAGGGAGCATATAACCGCAGTGAGGTTTATTTGAACGGACACCTGCTCGGTAAACGTCCGAACGGATACATATCTTTTATGTATGACATGACTCCCTACCTGAAGGAAGGAGATAACGTGCTGGCAGTCCGTATTGATCATAGCCGTTATGCCGATTCACGTTGGTACACCGGTTCTGGAATTTACCGGGATGTGTGGATGATTTCCGCTCCTGACATTCATTTTGCCCAATGGGGGATAGGCTGGCACGCTACTTCACTGACCGATAAGCAGGCGGTAGTGGCAGTCGATATGGAAGTAGAGAAACATGTGAAGGCCGCTGGCGCATTGGAGGTTTCTGCGGCACTTTATGATGCAGAAGGTACACTGGTAGCACAGGGCCGTAAGAAAGTGGCGGATAAAGCTGAGGGTATTGCGAAAGAAACAGTATCATTGAAGGTGAAGAAGCCTCACCGCTGGAATTTGGATGCACCTTATCTGTACACGCTGAAGACAGAGTTGCTTTGTGACGGAAAACGGATAGATGGCAGTTCAATGAATGTAGGTCTCCGTACGTTGAAGTTCGATGCGAACAAGGGATTTGCCCTGAACGGAGAGTGGATGAAGGTGAAAGGAGTTTGTCTGCATCATGATGCTGGTGTGCTGGGAGCAGTAGTTCCTCCTGAAGTATGGGAACGTCGTCTGAGAAACCTGAAGGAAATAGGTGTGAATGCCATCCGTATGAGCCATAATCCGCAGGCACCGGTATTGTATGATTTGTGTGACCGAATGGGCTTCTTGGTGATGGATGAGGCTTCGGATGAATGGGAATTCCCGAAACGGAAATGGATAAAGGGATGGAATGTAGGTGAACCAAGCTATGACGGCTCGTTTGATTTCTTTGAAGAATGGATTGAACGCGATGTGACGGATATGGTGCGTCGTGACCGGAATCATCCTTGTATATTCTTGTGGAGTATCGGTAATGAGGTAGACTATCCGAATGACCCTTATTCTCATCCGGTGCTGGATGGTACAACCATTAACCAGCCTATGTTTGGAGGATACAAGCCTGATGCGCCGGATGCCATGCGTATCGGTAAGATTGCGAAACGTCTGGCTGCCTGTGTACGTGCGGTAGATACTTCTCGTCCTGTTACCGGTGCATTGGCCGGAGTGGTAATGTCGAATCAGACAGAATATCCTGAAGCAGTAGATGTAGTAGGATATAATTATACGGAAAACCGTTATGATGAAGATCATGCTACTTATCCTGACCGTGTAATTTACGGTAGTGAAACCGGTGTGGGAATTGAAGCCTGGCATGCGGTACGCGACAAGGAATTTATTTTCGGACAATTCCTCTGGACGGGTACAGACTATCTGGGTGAATCAGGCAGATGGCCTTCCAGAGGTTTGTATACCGGTTTGCTGGACTTTGGCAGCTTCCCTAAACCACGCGGATACTTCCGTGCTTCGCTTTGGAGTGAAAAACCTGTGACTTACATCGGTACATATCCCAAGCACGACTGGGTATCAATGGATGCATGGGATTTGTGGAACTACGAACCGGGCCAGTTGATTCGGGTAGTTTGTTATACCAATGCACCGCAGGCCCGTTTGTTGCTGAACGGAAAAGAAGTGGGCCAGATGAAGCCTTACGATGATAAGAGTGGTATCATTTACTGGGATATTCCTTATCAGGATGGAGAATTGCGTGCAGAAGGTTGTGATGCAACAGGAAAAGTGCTTTCCTCTTATGCCATCAAGACCTCTGGACGTCCATACGCCTTGCGGGCTACTGTGGATAAGGAAGTCTTGTCACCGGATAAGGCTACTGCACATGTAACGATTGAAGTGGTGGATGAACAAGGTACTATCGTAAAATTAGGCGATAACGACGTAATTTGTCAGATTGAAGGTCCGGCACGTTTGTTGGGACTGGAAGGTTCTAATAACGGAGATATGAGTGATTATACAGATAATCACCACCGTGCTTTCCACGGACGTTTGCTGGCTTATATCCAGACTACAGGTGAGAAAGGTGAGATTCGTGTGAAACTGACTTCTCCTCTTTTGAAAGGAACGGAAGTGGTATTGAAGGCTGGGTAATCCTCCTTAGGCAGTACTCCAGTACTTCCTTGAAAGTACTAAAGTACTGCTTAGGGAGTACTGCAGTACTGGCCTGAAAGTACTGGCAGCGTGCCGGCAGGCTGTCTGAAAAGCGCCTGCCGGCATGCTGTCTGAAAAGCGCCTGCCGGCATGCTTTGTTTTCCGGCTGATAGCTTGTTCGTATTTCTGGAACAGGTAGTTTGATTTTATAGGGAAGCCGGATAGTTTAAGTTTTCTTCGGTGAGCTGTTCCAGCACCTCATGCAGGAACTTGGCTGCTTCCCATTTGGCCATGGGAAGATTCATCATCAGGTAGTTTCCGCAGTCTTTTGCACTGGCTCCCGGCACTTCACCTTCATAATCGGCGATGAAGCGGAAGGTTTCTGTCATCAGCGGAGCAATGTCTTTGGATTGTAAATCGCCTTTTACTATCAGGTAGTTTCCGGTCAGACAGCCCATTGGTCCCCAATAGATAATCTTGTCGGCCCATACCGGATGATTGCGCAGGAAAGTCGCTGCTAGGTGTTCAATGGTGTGGATAGCGGCAGGACCTAAGGCCGGTTCACGGTTAGGCTCTTTCATACGAATATCGAAGGTGGTAACGATTTCACCTCCAACTTCATCTTTGCGTGACACGAAAATACCGCGTTGCAAACGAATATGGTCTACTGTAAAGCTTGGTATCTTTTTCATAAAGCGATTATAGTTTGTTGGGTAATGCTTTCAGGAAAGTTTCAGTAACGTGGAAAGAACGGTCGGCCATTTCTCCCCAGAAATTCTGGTATTGTTCAAAGTGCTTGTCGGCTCCCGGAGTGTCACTGATGATGCGGAAACTGATGAAAGGAATCTGATAGAGGTAGCACACCTGGGCAATGGAAGCCGATTCCATATCCACAGCCAGTCCTTCCGGGAAGTTATGCTTGATTTCGTCCAGTTCGCTGCGGTCGGTAATAAACTTGTCGCCTGTACAGATCAGACCTCCGTGGATAGCCGTTTCTGTATCGAGTGAAAGGGCACACTGGAAGAGGGTTTCATTTCCCTGGAAGAAAGTAGGGAGACCCTGAATCTGTCCGTAGGCATTGCCTTCGCCGCACCATACGTCATGGTACACAATCTGCTGGCTGACTACTACGTCCATCACTTTCAGGCAGGTGTCGATTCCTCCGGCTACTCCGGTGCTGATGATGCAGTCGGGCTGGAAGTTGCGGATAAGTTCGACTGTTCCGGCAGCGGCATTCACTTTGCCGATGCCACATTGCATCAGGATGATGGTATTTTGCTTGATGTTTCCTTCAATGTAGGTGAAGGGGCCTTCTTTGCGTTCAGTCTTGTTCTCGAGTTGATTAGCCAGTTGCTTCTGTTCGGAAGACATGGCCGTAATGATTCCTATTTTCATGCGTTAAAAAAGATTTTCAGCGACAAATTTACGACTTTTCAGGCAGTATTGTGTTATCTTTGCCTGCCGAAAACATTAATTATGAATAATATGAACTTGTTCAAGAAACTATTACCCGATGTAGTGGTAATCGTGCTTTTTGCCCTTATTTCGTTTGCGTATTTCTATCCTGCGGTAAATGAAGGACGAATTCTGGCTCAGCATGATGCAGTAGCCGGCATCGGTTCTGGACGTGAAATGAGTGAATACTTGGAGAAGACGGGGGAACGTACGCGCTGGACAAACTCCATTTTTGGAGGAATGCCTACCTACCAGATGTCTCCGAGCTATGACTCTACCGATACGTTGGGCTGGATTCAACAGGTATATCATCTGTTCCTGCCTACTTACGTGTGGTATGTATTTGTCATGCTGCTGGGTTTCTACATCCTTTTGCGTGCATTTGATTTTAAGGTGTGGATGTCGGCCTTGGGTGCCATTATCTGGGCGTTCTCGTCTTATTTCTTCATTATCATTGCGGCCGGTCATATCTGGAAGTTTGTAGCACTGGCTTATATTCCTCCTACCATTGCCGGTATGGTGCTGGCTTATCGTGGTAAGCTGTTGGCTGGGGGGATTGTGACAGCCTTGTTTGTGGCCTTGCAGATTGTGGCTAACCATCCGCAGATGAGTTACTATTTCTTGTTTGTCATGCTGTTCATGGCCATTGCGTATGGGGTGATGGCATGGCGGGAAAAGAAGATGCCTCAATTTATCAAGGCCAGTGTGGTACTGGTAATTGCCGGCCTGTTGGGCGTGTGTGTGAACTTGTCAAACTTGTATCATACGTATGAGTACAGCAAGGAGACCATGCGCGGCAAAAGTGAGCTGGTAAAGGAGAACAGTGCAAACCAGACCAATAGCGGGTTGGAACGAAGCTACATCACACAGTGGAGCTATGGCATTGGAGAAACTTTCTCGTTGCTGGTTCCGAATGTGAAAGGAGGGGCCTCTGTTCCTTTGGCTCAAAATGAGAAAGCCATGGAGAAGGCCGACCCTAACTATATGGGATTGTATAGTCAGCTAGGACAGTATTGGGGTGAACAGCCGGGTACTTCCGGTCCGGTATACGTAGGTGCCTTTGTCATGTTCCTCTTCATTTTAGGATTGTTTATTGTAAAAGGACCGATGAAGTGGGCATTGGCGGGTGGAACTGTATTCTCCATATTACTTTCCTGGGGACATAATTTTATGGGCCTGACAGATTTCTTTATTGACTATGTGCCCATGTACAGCAAGTTCCGTGCGGTATCTTCTATTCTGGTCATTGCAGAATTTACCATACCGTTGCTGGCCATTATGGCGTTAAAAGAAGTGGTAGAACGTCCGCAGTTGTGGAATGAATCACGTAAGTCTTTCTATATTACTTTTGCTTTGACGGGAGGTCTTTCTCTGCTGTTTGCATTGGCGCCAGGCTTCTTCTTCCCTTCGTATGTGTCTTCTGCCGAAATGAACGCATTGCAGAATGCGATTCCGGCCGATCAGCTGGCTCCGATTTTAATTAACTTGGAAGAGATACGTAAGTCCATCTTTACTTCGGATGCCTGGAGGAGCTTCTTTGTCGTATTGATAGGAGCTGTGTTGTTATGGGGATACTGTGCCGGAAAACTGAAAGCACAGCTGCTGGTTGGTTTGCTGGCTTTGCTTTGTCTGGTAGATATGTGGAGTGTAAACAAACGCTATCTGTATGACGAGCAGTTTGTGGCAAAGGGTACAGAAATGCAGCCTTTCCTGGAACCTTCGGAAACAGACAAGCAGATACTTCAGGACAAGTCTCTGGATTATCGTGTATTGAATCTGTCGGTCAATACCTTTAATGAGAACAATACAGCCTACTGGCACAAAAGTATTGGAGGGTATCATGCAGCGAAGCTTCGCCGTTATCAGGAAATGATTGATGAGCACATTCAGGGTGAAATTACGGCTCTGTATAAGACTTTACCCTCGGTAGGAGCTGATTTAAGTCAGGTAGGTGATACGTTGACTCCGGTACTGAATATGCTGAATACACGTTATTTCATCATTCCGTTGCAGCAGGGCAAGACTATTCCGATGTTTAATCCTCATGCATTAGGCAATGCCTGGTTTGTTAACGAGGTGCAGTATGTGAACAATGCCAATGAAGAAATAGAAGCGTTGCATCAGGTAAATCCGGCCCACGTAGCAGTGGTAGATAAAAAGTTCCAGAACGAAGTGAAAGCTTCTGTAGGTGCCGACAGCCTGAGTACGATTGTATTGACCAGCTATGAACCTAATGCGTTGAAGTATGAAGTAAACTCTCCGAAGGGCGGTACGGTAGTCTTTGCTGAGATTTACTATCCGGGATGGCGTTCGTTCATTGATGGAGAAGAGGTATTGCATGGCCGTGCAGATTATATCTTGCGTGCGATGAATGTACCAGCTGGAAAGCATGTGGTAGAATTTACCTTTGACCCGCAATCACTCCATGTGACGGAAACTATTGCTTTCATTGCATTGGGCATATTGGGCTTGGCAATATTGGTCGCCATTGTGCTGGCTCTAAAGAAAAATAAGAAGTAAACAGGCCGGGAAGTTTGTTTGAAGAAATAAAAGCGTTCCAGTGAAGAGGCTCAGGCCACTTAACTGGGACGTTTTTTAGTTTTCAGGGCCCGGATGACAAACCAGGCATGACGCAGTACGGTAGATACTACACCGTAATGCTTGCACATGATGCGGAAACGTTCTTTTAGGGAAGCTTTGTGGTTGCGTGTAGTCATTCCTTCATTCAGGTAGTCGATAAGCACCAGATGAGTGTGGTGGAGTACCTGGCTTTTCTTCATGATGCGGATGCACCAGTCAAAGTCTGCTGAAAAACGATAATGAAGGTTGTAGGGCTCTACAAGGTCACGTCGTGCGAAGAAAGCCTGGTGACATACGAGCATGCCTTCCTTGAAACTTTTCCAGTTCAGGTTTTCTGGAGGAGCCAAGCGGCGCATGTGCAGGAAGTGTCCTTCTTCGTCCACAATGGCTGTGTCACCATATAGCACATCCGGAAGTGTGGACTCTGTAATGGAGTGTACCATCAGCTGGAGAGTATCATCCTCATGCAGTTCGTCGCCTGCATTCAGGAAGCAAAGGTAATCACCGGTGGCCAGCTTGATTCCCTTGTTCATGGCATCATACAGTCCTTTATCCGGCTCACTGATTACGGTATGTATATGTTCCTTGTATTGTTCAATGATTTGTAAAGTTCTGTCCTTGGAACCTCCGTCCACGATGATGTATTCCACATTCTTGTAGGTCTGGGTGATGACACTCTGAATAGTGTCCTCCAGTACGGCTCCGGCATTATAAGTAACCGTGATGATGGAAAACTTCGGATGTAAATGATGAATGTTATGCATTTTTTCCGGTGATGTGGTTGTATATTTGAATGTATTGGCTGGCTACAGTTGCTTCAGAGTAGGTTGTCACAGCCTTGCGATAGGCTTCGGAGCTTAATGTTTCGTAGTCTCCCTCTGTCAGCGTCCAGCAAATGCCGTTGGCCAGGTCGTCAGCCGATTTATATTGGGCCACGTAGCCATTGTGTAAATGGTCAATCATTTGCGGAATACCTCCTACATTAAATCCTACACAAGGAATGCCACAGGCCATTGCCTCGACAATGGTATTTGGTAGGTTATCCTGCAAGGAAGGAGTGACGTAGAGGTCGACGGCATTGTATATATCTACCAGCTCTTTTTCATTGCTTACGTAATTCATGGGATAGATAGGGAAGGGGAAAAGTGATTTGCACTGTTCGGCCTGACTTCCTAATACCACTACTCCTAATTGCTGACTCAATTCCGGTTCCTGTTGAGCCAGCAGTTTGCATGCCTCAATCAGGTAGTCTATTCCTTTACGCTTATCCGTAATCTTCATGGAGCCGAACAAAAGAAGCTTCTTGTCGGCAGGTAGATTCAGCTTCTCGCGTGCGAATTTCTTGGTACGTGGTTTGAACAGATTAGTATTAATCGCATTAGGAATGTTTGTAATGGTGTGTCCTTGCAGCAGGCTGCTTCTGCGTGCCATAGATTCCAGCCATCGGCTACAAGCTATAAACGTAATGGGAGCCGTAGCGTAGAGCTTTTGCTTTTTATGGAACGTCTTTTCCGACAAGTCATGATGATGAGGCTTCAGTAGAAGCGGACAGTCATGACATTGTGCAGTGTATTTCTCGCATTCTCCGGAATAATGGCAGATACCGGTGAAAGGCCACATGTCGTGCATGGTCCATACTACAGGTTTCCCGGAAGCAAGAATGCGCTGGATATCTTTCAAGGAAAGCATGCCTTGGTTAATCCAGTGCAGGTGAATCACATCTGCCTGACGGAACTCCGGTAAGGAGGTAATATCTGTACCCGTGTTGGCAATATCCATCGCAAAAAGGTTATGCCGTTTGAAGCCGTTGGCTGCCCAGATGACAATTCGTTCCCATGTGAACTGCCAGATTCTGCGCCATGATTTCTTGAGGGCAACCACTGTCACCTGATCGGTTTGCTTGTTACGGACCAGCATCTTGGCTTTTATTCCGTTGTTCTTTAAAGCTTCCATCAGTCGGTTGGCTGCGATGGCAGCTCCTCCGATGCGTTCTGCGGTATTGATGATCAGTACTCTCATTAGTCTGTCGGCTTAATTTTATTGCAAAGGTACATTATTCTTTTTTGAAAGCATGCTACCGGTTAAATCTTTTTAGCAGGACTTCCGAAAGTTCACGGCTGTAATTTTCCAGGTTGTAGGTCGTTTCTGCAAGTTTTCTACCGTTTTCTCCCATTTTGAGGGCTTGTTCCGGATGGTCATGCAGATATTGTAAAGCCTTTTCCCATCCTGCCACATCACCGTAATCTACTAACATACCGGCTTGTTCCAGTTCCAGATTCATTTCAAATTTGGTGTTTCGGGTTGAAATGATTGGAAGCCCGAGTGCCAGTGCCTCTACCAGCGTAGTTAGTCCGACAGTGTAAGGATAGTTAAGGCAGGAAATGACGACAACTTTTGAGCGAGCTACCTCCAGTGCTAACTGATACGGTATGATACCTTCTACTATGTGGATATGGATATTGTTTTTCCCTTGAAACCGGTTGGTGATTTCCTCATATTTCTGGTCACCGTTAGCTGGGGAAGTATAGAGGTCGAATTCCAGTCCGGTATGGCTGAAAGCCTGGAGTAAGGTTGCCAGATCTCGATTTTCCTTTCCTGTAGAGATGAACTCTTTGTCTTTCGCCTCATTCCGCATGCGGTCGTAGAAGTCCAGATCGGCCCCCCAATGGATAAGGTACATGTCTTTTTCTTTTACCTTTCCAGTTTTCAGGGAATCGTCTATTAATGCCTTGCTGAAAAAGAACATACAGTCTATACCCTTATAGAAAAGGCGGGAAAGAAGATTTTTCAGCCAACCTTTGCTTTGGGGGACGGCTTGGTGATGCCAGACGGCTATTGGTTTACGGAACAGGCCGAGAGCTCGTAAGAATATGAGAAGTTCCAGTCCCCGGTAAGAGGTGCCATAAACTACATCATAATTTTCTTTACACCTCAGAATGGCGTGTAGGTTATACCACATCAGTTTCCAGCGTGAGGTGAAATGTTTGTATGGGTGAAGCACTGGGTCAATCCCGTTTTTAGGGAAGTGGGTAAGTCCGTATAGGATATGTCCAGGATGTGTATGCTCCTTCCATTCTTTTAGGGCAGAAGCAATAGGTCGGGTGTGGTAATAGTATATTTTCATGCGCCGAAGTCTCCTTTCAATGTACGTTTGATGCGTCGTATGGCCTTTGCCATGAATGAATTGGTGCGGGCATAGTAGCGGACATAGGCATTACGTGCCTGTATATTTTCTTCTATAGGGGAAATCTTTTTTACAGGAAGTCGCTCCATGTACAATTCGGATGCGTACAATCCTCCTCCGCCGCAGTTGGTACCGCTTCCATCGAATCCTTCGTTTTGCACCAGCGATTTCCCGACGTTAAGCGAGAGTATGCCTTTTAGAAAAAGTGAAGCATTCCAGCGAATGGCCCATGAATTATTTTTACCTTCAATTTGCCGGCGCAGCATACGGGTGTAACCATATTTGCCGTTAAAGTCGAAGGTATAGGTAAGCTTTCTGCTTTCCAGTTCTGTCAGCAGTGCCTTTCCGTCGGCATTGAAATGTTTCCAGGCGCGGTCCCAGGTACCCCAACCCCAGCTTCCGGTCCATTTAATGAGAAAAGTATCGGGCAGGGAGGGGTCATGAGTAAAATCACAGGCCTGGATATGACCTACCCGCTCTTCATCACGATAAGTTTCCAAGGCATCATTCATGAACTGCAGGAAATGAGGGGCCACGACGAGGTCGTCTTCCAGTACGATGACACGACCGTAACGGTTTATCTGGGTTGTCACTCCATCGATGATACTACGGGCGAGTCCCCAGTTTTCCGCACGTTCGGTAATGGTTATTTTCTTGAATCCTTGTATTGACCGGATAAAAGCGCGTACTTCTTTTACGGCAGCCTGTGATGTTTCATCTTTTGCCGCATCCGAATAGATAAACAATTCGCTTTCGGCTGCCAGTTCATTTTTCAGTAGTGCCTGGATATTCCGGCGGACATGTTCCGGACGGTTATATACAAATAGCAGGATAGGTGCGTAGGTGTTCGTCATTTTATTTGAGGGATTTTACTAATTTAATGATTCGGTTTCCGAAGTGCTCCCAGTTGTTTTCATTCAGAAAGCTCCGATAGTCTTCAAGGGATATGGGAGTCGTTTTATAGCAGGCGACCGTTTTTTCTATATCCTCGTAGTCATGAAACGTGTAGACGTTCAGGCGCTTTTCACGTGCATAATCCTTAAATGAACCTACTTCTGGTCCGATAATCTTGCTTCCGAAAGAGAGTGAATCCATCAGAATTCCTGAACTCAGCACCGAATCAGGACAATAAGGGGCAAGCACAAACGCCGATTTCCGGATATAGTGTGCCAGTTCCTCGAATGAAGGGCTTTCACAGATAAAAGTGACGTTCGGGGGCGCTATCTGGCGTATCTCATTGGCTAATGAATTCGGTGAACATTTTCCAATAATACATACTTTGAGGTCTTGCGGATTGTTCTTCAGATAGGAAAGATATTCTAGTACTCCTTTATAGGGTGAGATGTTTCCCCAGATAAGTATGTCGTATTCCGGCATTTCTGCAGGTAGTGATTCCGGCAGACGGTTTTTGGTAGGATGATGAAGGAAATGTATCTTTCCGGCGGCATAGGGATAATGAGCCTCAATCATTTTCACACCTTCGGTGGCATGCGTCAGGATAAGGTCCGATTTTTGTGCGATGAAGCGGGTGAGGAATTTTTTCAATCGTGCATGGCCTCCAGCATGAGGCTTTTTGTTGTGTAATACCCATACTATTTTCCGTCCGCATAGTTTCAGCAGTATGACGAAGCAGACTGCCACAACAGACTGCAATGGTCCGTATTTGGAATCGGGAATACTTTCGAACCAGTTAAATATAAATACATCTCCCCACCGTTTGGGAGGCAGCAGGCTGAACAATGGGTTCTTGTGTGGCGGATTGACCACCTGGGATACTTTTTCCTGCTCTAATGCAGCTACAAAATCACGGATATAAGGATTGGCCTTCTGGTGAGGAAGGATGCGCAAACGTGGAAAAACGGTGAAGCGAATCATATTCTTACGATTTTAACAGATGATGAATTGGCTGCAGTCGCGAATGAAATACAATGGTGTGAAAAATGACTTGATACATGATTGCAGCGGGTTGTGATAGGGATAAAGCTGTTTACGGTTGTGGCAGCAGAGCATACAACTTTGCAGAATGCCCCATAAATTCCCTTTTTTCATGCAACGTATAATTTTTGCAGCTGCATAGTCTGTAAAGGGGTAATCGCTTAGAGCCATGAAATAACGTTGGGTAATTTTGCGCTTATCCTTATTGCTTAGGGTTTGTACTGCGGATACCAATCCTTTCAGCAAGCTGTAGTGGCTGCTGCTCAGATAAGAAGTGGCTTGGGGATGACGGCGCCAGTACACCAATGCTTCATTTATGAATCTTATAGGTCCGCAGGTCACGGCTGCCAGCATCAACAGTGAATCGTAGGATATACGATGTTCCTTTTCCACAGCTTCCATGAAGCGCGGAAGGATGGTGCGGCTGAAAAAGCATTCATGACCGGGCACATAGGGTTTCATCAATAGGAAAAGCGGGTTATAAAGCACGTTGGATGCATTTTTCATTCCCAGGGAGTGTGTGATGTCTGTTGTGAAGAGCTGGGAATTGTGGAATAACAGGCTGTAGCCTTCGACGTGTTTCATCAGTACCTCAATCTTGTCGGTACGCCAAATGTCATCCTGGTCGGTCGAGGCAATGTATTCTCCTGTAGCCCGGGTGAAAGCGGTTGAGAAATTATAGTTGAAGCCCAGTGACTGTTCGTTCACAAACAGCTTTACGCGGGAATCCTTCTGCTGGTATTCGCGGACAATTTCAACTGTACGATCGGTAGAACGGTCATCCTGGATAATCAGTTCGTAAACGGGGCAGGTTTGGTTCAGGATGGATTCAATCTGTTCCCGGAGATATTTCTCTCCGTTATAGGTACACATTACTACCGAAACTTTTACCTGTGGCGTAAGGGCTTCTTTCATAAAAGGTTTTATTTGTAATTTCTATCTGCAAAAGTAATAAAGATAGATAAACTTATCTTATTTTTTTCCTGTCTTCTTCAGCAGATAGCTGAGGCTTTCTTTGAAGGTTTCTGAACCGCATATCCACATCAGTCCTCCATAGAGTATGGCTGTAACGGTTATCTTGGTAAGGATGAGCAGATAGATGTCAGTTATATGCCCAGTGATAAAGTAGGCCGCAGCTATGGCAAGTAGAGCTATACCAGCATACGGAACTACATCTTTTAGTGCGGCCCATAGAGAAAGTTTTATCTCACGGAACACAAAATAATGCCATACAAACAGCCATCCGATATTAATAGCCACATAGACTGTCAGCATGTTTTTCAGTCCGTACGGGCTGAGTATCAGCATGGCAATCAATTGCAGGATGCCCAATGTGATGGTATTCCACATGAAGATATTGGATTTCCCTTTGCTGATAATAAGGTTTGAATAGAGGGCTGTAATGGGGATAAATGCGCCACCTATTGCAAGTATTTGCAGGATATGTGCGCTTGGTAGCCATTTGGCTGTGATGGTAATCGTAATCAGTTCTGGAGCGATGAACGATAATCCCAACATGGAAGGAAAAGCAATGAAGGCTGTGAATCGGAGCATTTTGCGGAAAACGCGCTGCTGGCGTGTCTGGTCGCTTCCTACCTGATTGAACATGGGCTGTGCCACACTGCCTACCATGCTGCTGATAAAGGAGTGCCCCATGTAGTTCCATTTGTTGGCTTGGTTAAATTGTCCAACTTCTTTTTCGGAATAGTATTTCCCTAAAATGATGGAAAACAAGTTATTGTTGATATGATTGAAGATATTGGTTATCATCAGTTTGGCACTGAAGTTTACCATCCCTTTCAGAGGTTTGAAACTGAATTTCAGGGTGGGTCTCCAAGGTGAAAAACTCCACAGGCAGATGTTCAGGACGCTGATGTAGACAATGCTTTGTGTTGCAATGCTCCAGTAAGAACATCCCAAGCAGGCCATAATGATTCCTACGATGCCTGAAACGGCTAGTCCGCTGATGCTGGCAATGGTTTTTTGTTTGACCATCAGGTTGCGGAACAAATAAGCGTTCTGTGAAATGCCCAGGCTGGAAATAACAAAGCCTAAAAAAGCATATCGAGCCAGAGGAATCAGATTTTCATTGTCGTAGAAATCGGCTATCAGTGGGGCACAGAAAAACAAGATGAGGTAGAGTGTGACACTTATGGCGCTGCTGAACCAGAATACAGCGTTGTAATCTTCGTGGCGGATTTCTTTCTTGTTGGCAAGTGCCGAAGTGAATCCGCTTTCCTGAAGAGATGCTGCAATGAGAGAAAAGATACTCAGCATACCTATCATACCGTAATCGGTATCATTCAGAATGCGTGAAGTCACGATTCCGAATATCAGGTTCAAGAGCTGCATAGCACCGTTATTGATGCCACTCCAAAACAAGCCTTTCGCCGTTTTTTCTTTAAGTGACTCTGCCATATTTGAGGATTGTGTGGAGTTTATGAGGAAAAGAAAATTGAGAATGGCGGGATTCTCTTATCCGCTCATTCTCAATTTCTTTAATTATTTAAAGTAGATTATTTTACTTCGCTTCCTGGTTTTACTTCGTTCAAAGTAGTGGTAACGGACAATGAACCGTCAAAGTTTTCTGCGCTGAGAATCATACCTTCGCTCACCAGGCCGTTTTTGAACTGACGAGGAGCTAAGTTGGCGATAAACAGCACTTGCTTGCCTACCAAGTCTTCCGGTTTGTAATGCTGAGCAATACCGCTGACAATGGTACGGTTTTCCAGTCCGTCGGCAATCTTGAATTTCAGCAGCTTCTTCATCTTAGGTACATTTTCGCATTCCAATACAGTACCTACACGGATGTCGAGTTTCTCAAATTCTTCGAAAGCAATGGTCGGTTTAATCGGATTAGCCTTGTAATTGGCTGCTTCGTTGGCCTTCTTGGTAGCCAGCAATTTATCTACCTGTGCCTGAATAACGTCGTCTTCAATCTTTTCGAACAACAGTTCAGGCTTGTTCAGCTGATGGCCTTCTGCCAGCAAGTCTGTACGTCCCAGCTGTTCCCAGTCGAAGCTTTCCATGTTCAGCATCTTGCGCAGTTTTTCAGAACTGAACGGCAGGAACGGTTCAAAAGCAATGGCCAGGTTGGCAACCAACTGCAATGAAATGTTCAGGATGGTAGCCACACGTGCCATGTCGGTTTTAGCCAGTTTCCATGGTTCTGTATCTGCCAGGTATTTGTTTCCGATGCGGGCCAGGTTCATGGCTTCTTTCTGTGCGTCGCGGAATTTGAACACGTTCAGCAGTTTTTCTACTTCTTCTTTTACGTCGGCAAATTCCTTCAGTGTTTCACGGTCGTAGTCGTTCAATTCACCACAAGCCGGAACCTTTCCATCGAAATATTTGTGAGTCAGCACCAGGGCACGGTTTACGAAGTTACCGTATACTGCTACCAGTTCGTTGTTGTTACGAGCCTGGAAATCTTTCCATGTAAAGTCGTTGTCCTTAGTTTCCGGAGCGTTAGCAGTCAGCACGTAGCGCAATACATCCTGTTTGCCAGGGAAATCCTGCAGGTACTCGTGCAACCATACTGCCCAGTTGCGTGAAGTTGAAATCTTGTCACCTTCCAGGTTCAGGAACTCGTTAGAAGGCACGTTGTCCGGAAGAATGTAGCTTCCTTCTGCCTTCAACATGGCCGGGAATACGATACAGTGGAACACGATGTTATCTTTTCCAATGAAATGAATCAGGCGTGTTTCAGGGTCTTTCCACCATTTCTCCCATGAATCGGGCAACAGCTCTTTTGTATTAGAGATATAGCCGATAGGTGCATCGAACCATACATACAATACTTTTCCTTCTGCACCTTCTACCGGAACCGGAATACCCCAGTCAAGGTCGCGGCTCACGGCACGAGGCTGCAGCCCCATATCCAGCCAGCTCTTGCACTGTCCGTACACATTCGGACGCCATTCCTTGTGGTCTTCCAGAATCCATTTGCGCAACCAGCCTTCGTGTTTGTCAAGTGGCAAATACCAGTGTTTGGTTTCCTTCATGACAGGCTGGCTTCCGCTGATGGCACTTTTCGGGTTAATCAGTTCTGTGGGAGAAAGTGTACTTCCACATTTTTCACACTGGTCACCGTAAGCACCTTCTGCATGGCAGCGAGGGCATTCTCCCGTAATGTAACGGTCAGCTAAGAATGTGTGAGCTTCCTCGTCATAATATTGCATGGAAGTTTTTTCGATAAACTCATGCTTGTCATACAATTTACGGAAAAAGTCAGATGCTAACTGATGGTGAGTAGGTGAAGAGGTACGTCCGTACACATCGAATGAAATACCGAATTCTTTAAAAGAATCCTTAATGAGGGTGTGATAACGGTCCACAATATCCTGTGGGGTTACACCTTCTTTTTTAGCGCGGATAGTGATGGGCACTCCATGTTCATCCGAACCTCCGATAAAGAGCACGTCTTCTTTTTTCAGGCGCAGATAGCGCACGTAAATATCGGCCGGCACATAAACCCCTGCCAGATGGCCGATATGGACCGGACCGTTGGCGTATGGCAGAGCCGATGTAACGGTCGTCCGTTTAAAGTTCTTTTCCATATACGTATATAGTTTATTCTAAGTTGCAACCTTACGATGTGCAAAGATACGATTTATTTGGAAATTATTCTTTTTTGAGGCGTACGAAGCGAATTTTTCGGGATGGGTTTAAGATATATTGGTTTCAAAACTTTGAAGGTAGAATCCGGTGAATGTGTTTATAAGAATTTATGGAGTAGTCGAAATCTTTTTGTAACCTTATTGTGCCATAGTTTTAATTAACCTGCAATCATTGTGCAATGCCCCCCTCATACTTTTGCACAGAAATTTTATTCTATTAACAGGTTATGAAAAAAGTAATTAGATTGTTTTGTTTAATTGTCTGTATGACAGGATTTTTTACGAATTCTGCTCAGGCTAAAATTTTTGAAGATGATTGGGTTCAAGGTCTTGTTGTCGACCAAAATGGAGAGGCCGTAATCGGTGCCAGTATTTTTGAGAAGGGAACTCAAAATGGAACGGTAACGGATGTGGATGGAAAGTTCAGATTAGATGTACAGAGCTATGAACATACGCTGGAAATATCTTATATCGGTTATACCACACAGCGTATAAAACCGAAAAAGGGAGATAATCTGCATATTGTATTGGTTGAGGATTCTAAAACAATGGATGAGGTTGTGGTAGTAGGTTATCAGACCATGCGTAAAACAGATGTGGTGGGAGCTGTTTCCAGCATCAAGTCAAAAGAGTTAAACGTAACTACACCTACAGTTGGGCAAAGTTTGGTCGGAAAGGTCTCTGGTGTACAGATTGCTCAGGTAAGTGGTGCACCTTATCAGAGTACAAAAATACGTGTACGTGGTGTGGCCTCTATTAATGCGAGCTCTGACCCGTTATATGTTATAGATGGTTATCCTTCCAATGAAGATTTGATGTTGAGTCCTGAAGATATCGAGTCTATTGAAGTCTTGAAGGATGCAGCCTCGGCAGCTATTTATGGTTCACGTGCAGCTGGTGGTGTTGTGTTGATTACAACTAAGCGTGGAAAAGAGGGAAAAGCGAAGGTAAACTATAATTTTCAGTTTAGTGTAAATCAGCTGGCCAAAAAAGTGAAATTATTGAATTCTGCACAATTTGCAGATTTGGTTGTTGATGGACGTAATAATGCATATAAAAATTTCATGGTTAATGCAGGAAAAGCATGGGATGATGCTTACTTTAGTGATACGAATGATGTACGTGCACAGCGTTTAGGTTCTAGTAATAGTGCAGCTATGATTCCAGAATTTTTATATGATTTTGAGAATCAGCGTGTAATCACACCGGAATATGATACAGACTGGCAAGATGAGTTGTATCGTAATGCTCCTTCACAGCGTCATCATATCTCTGTAAATGGGGGTACAGATAAAATTCGTTATGAAGTTAGTGCAGCTTATCAGAATCAGGAAGGTATTATTCTTTCTACGGGACAACGTCGCCTGAATTTACGTGGAAACTTAGATATACAAGTAAGCTCTAAGTTTAAGGTAGGAGCTAATTTTTCCAATACATCTAACTGGAATCGAGAAGTGGAAGAAGGGCGTTTTGATCATGGACCGATTCTTGGGGCTTTGATTTATGCACCGATTTTCCGTTGCTATGATGAAAATGGTCAATTGGTAAAAGGTGAGATGACAAGTTATTCAAGTAATTATGGATTCCAGCAGATTGAGAATCCGGTAGCATTAGCTACGGAAACAAAAATCAGAAGAAACGGAGTACGTAATACATATAATTTGACAGCAAGTTATGAACCGTTGAAAGATTTATTCTTGAAGGCAAATTTAGGAATGTATAATTATAGTGAAAAATACGAGTTTTATCGTCCTACCAGTTTATCATCCGGGGCAAATTTACCAGGAACAGATCAGGCCAAAGCTGCGGCTAATTCTATAGCAAGAACTTCTTTGCAATCAGATTATTTGGCTGAATTTACAGCAAACTATAATAAGAGCTGGAATCAGGTACATAATTTCAGTGGTGTTGCAGGTTATTCTATTCAAAAAAATATGTATGATATTTTGGGAGTAAAAGCTACTGGTTATCAGGATGATCATATTACAGAAGTGACAGGTCATGGTGCTGATCCTAGTGATATTACATTAAATAGTACTTCAAAATCAAACTGGACAATGATTTCTTATTTTACACGTTTGAATTACAATTTTGCAAATAAGTACTATTTAACTGCTTCATTCCGAGGTGATGCTTCTTCTTTGTTTGGCCCTGAAAATCGTTGGGGATACTTCCCATCAATCTCTGCGGCTTGGACTGTTTCAAATGAAGATTTTTATAAAGCTGCTTTTGGTGATAGTTCTTCATTGAAAGTGAGAGCAAGTTGGGGTATGAGTGGAAATAACAATATTGGTAATTATCAATATGCTGCAGTAATGAATTCTCCATCTGGGACTGTGATTGGAAATGGAACGATTGTATCAGCTATGTATCCAGGTGGAGTAAAAGATAATGCGATTGGCTGGGAGTCAACTTCTCAATATAACGTAGGTGTGGATTTGGGCTTGTTTAATAATCGTTTGGCGATTTCTGCCAACTATTATTTGAGTCATACTCAAGATTTGTTGTTCGAGCAGCCTGTATCTGCAATTTCTGGTGCAACTTCTATGCTCACAAATCTTCCGAATTCTAAGATTCGTAATACGGGATGTGATATTCAAGTAGATGGTAGAGTATTGAGTGGAAAAGATTATAGTTTTAATATTAGTGGTAACATTTCTGTTAACCGTAATAAAGTATTGGAATTAGATGGTGGCAATACCATTATTACTAATGGTGCAGAACGTTCTTATAAAACTCATATTACAATGGAGGGACAGCCTATTGGAATGTTTTATGGGTTTAAGGTAATTGGAATGGTTACAGAAGCAGATATGGCTGGAATTCAGGCCGATGATGCTGTTTATAAAGCAAATGGAAATAAATTCCCTGAAGGATATAAATTAAAAGGTCCGGCTCGTTCATTGTCACAATCTATTGCGCTCCAACCGGGCGACATTTATTTTGAAGATGTAAATGGAGATGGGGTTGTAGATGACAATGATAAAACAGTGATTGGTAATCCTCATCCGAAATTTACTTATGGACTAAACCTGAGTGGAAGTTATAAAGATTTTGATATGAGTGCTTCTTTCAATGGCTCATACGGAAATAAAGTATTGGATGGACAAGATTACTATTTATTTAATATGGAAGGTTCTGGTAATCAATATGTGGAAGCAGACCAGCGTTATCGTGATGTAGAAAATCCAGGAAATGGTTGGGTTTATAAAGCATCTCGTGGAGGAACACAGAGTAATAGTACTCGTTTGTCTACTTTCTATTTGCAGGATGGTTCGTTTTTCAGATGTACAAACATTAGCGTAGGTTATACATTCTCCAATGTAAAGAATTGGTCAAAAGGAGTAATTAGCAACTTACGAGTATATGTGGCAGCTGATAATTTGTTTACTATTAGCAAATATAAGGGATACAATCCAGAGGTAGATTATAATGACGGTGCGAATTTGACTCCGGGGGTAGATTATGGAAAATATCCATTGGTGAGAGCATATAATATGGGACTTCAATTAACATTCTAAGAGATTACACAATGAAAAAAACAATATTATTTACTGCAATTCTGGCAGTTGGACTTAATTTAACTTCGTGTGAAGATTTTCTGTCAGAAGATAATCCTAATAAAATACCAGTAGAGAATTATTTTACTACTGAGAATGATGTTGAACGTGCTGTATACGGTGCTTATATGGCATTACGTTCAGGGTCTTGTATGGGCGAAGGAAGTACTATGTATACAGAGGAACGTTCAGATAATACAGGACGTTTGGATAATCAGTCTTCTGCCGGTGAGCCTTTTCAGTTTACAGACTTTTCATTACTCCCTAGTAATACTTATTTGAAAAGTCATTGGCAGGCGATGTATAAAACAGTCAATAATGCAAATTTTGCTTTAAAAGGTATTCAGACTGTGACTTTTAGTGATGAAAAAGAGAAAGATAATTATGAAGCTGAGGCCCGTTTTGTGCGTGCGCTAGTATATTTTGATATTGTGCGTAAGTGGGGAGATGCTCCATTAGTAACATCTTATCTTGCTACTCCAGCTGAAATTGAAGCGCATACTTTCCGTGAGGATAAGAAGAAGATTTATGAGCAGATAGTAGAAGATTTAGAGTTTGGAATTGAGAAAAGTACCTTGCCAAATCATCAGCCTGAAGGTAATAAAGGGCGAGCAAATAAAGCAGCTATGGCAGGATTACTTGGAAAAGTATATTTGACAATGGCCCATGTGCTGGATACCCAGAATCGGAAAGAATATTTAAACTCTGCAAAAACGTATCTCGAAATGTGCTTAGGAATGAAGCAGTTTAATCGCCTGAATGAAGTTACTTATGATGACAATGCACAGACTGGTTTATTTGCTGTTGCTAACAAGTCTACTTGTCCTGAAATTCTTTTCCAGATTGTATATAAACAAGGGGATAAAGATTACCATTCTTCGATTGCGGCAGATAATCAGTCAATTGGTATTACATGTAATTCGCAATATCCTTCAAAAGGTCAGGGAACTTATGTAAATGAGGATTTGGTAAATGAATATGAAGCTACTGATAAGCGAAAAGCATTCTCAGTTGTTTATGCTGATAATCCTAAAGCAATGGCTTATTGCATTACAAAGTTCCGTGATACTAGTGACGCTGCGGGTACTTTAGCTTATGGAGGCAATGATTGGATTATATTACGTTATGCCGATGTTATCTTGATGATGGCTGAGGTTTATGAAGCTTTGGGTGAAGAAACAAAAGCAATCCCTTATTTGGATGAGGTACGTGAAAGGGCAGGATTACCAGGTTATATTGAATCTATCCAAAATACCGACTACAGAAGTAAATATCCGACACTGAAATTAGCTATTCTTCATGAGCGCCGTGTAGAGCTTGCTTTTGAGAATCAGCGTTGGTATGATTTACTCCGTTTCTTTACGATTGATGAATTAGTAACTTATATGCATGCAAAGGATCCGAATTGTTATGGTATCTCCAATTTGCAGAACTTCAATGAAAAAGATATTTATTATCCGATTCCTTATGATGAGTGGAAGTTGAATCCGGAAGGAATGTATCAGAACGAAGGATATTAATCATTAAATAAAATTTGAAGATGAAGAGAATTACTTGTATGATTTTTCTTCTCTGCACAGTCTTTGTACTCTCTGCTCAGGAGAGTGCAAAGACTCTTGTGGTAGATTTGAAGAGTCATGAAACGAAGAAAGTATTGGTAGTGGCTCATCGTGGCGACTGGAGAAATGCACCTGAAAACTCATTACAGGCCTTTCAAAATTGTATTGCGATGGGAGTTGACATGATTGAGATTGATTTGAAGATGACAAAAGACAATCAGCTGGTAATTATGCACGACAATACTATAGACCGTACGACCGACGGAAAGGGAAAAGTTTCGGATTATACGTTGGCAGAATTGCGAAAGTTTCATCTGAAAAATGGATTGGGAAGAGTTACTTTTCATCCAATTCCGACTTTGGAGGAGGTATTGGAACTGACAAAAGGAAAAATTCTGATAAACATAGATAAGGGCTATGATTATTTTCAAGAAGTGTATAAGTTATTGGTAAAAACACAGACTATAGACCAGGTGGTAATAAAATCCGGATATGCTTATGAAAAAGTCAAGGCTGAAAATGAGGATGTACTTGACAAAGTTATTTATATGCCGATTGTAGACTTGAACAATCCTGATGCAGAGGCGTTTATAGAGGGGTATAGACAGATGAAACCTGTGGCAATGGAATGCTGCTTTTCAGAAGTAACTCCGGAAGTTTTACGTTTACTTCAAAAGGTGAAAGATAATGGTTCTAAGATTTGGCTGAACGGATTGTGGCCTTCATTGAATGGTGGGCATGATGATGACCGTGCTGTGGAATTGAATCAGAAAGATGAAAGCTGGGGATGGTTGTTAGAAAAAGGAGCTTCATTAATTCAGACAGACCGTCCTGTGCAGTTACTGCAATATTTAAAAGAGGAGGGCAGACGATGAAAAAGATAGGTATATGCTGTTTGGGTTTACTGTTTTCCTTATGCTCGTATGCACAGGTTCAGAGAGAATACCATTTAATTTCTGCAGAGAAGATAGAGAATAAAGCATATTATTTTACAGCTCTGTTGCGTGAATTTGGTGAAGTAGATTCTATGATTTGTCATGACCCTGTTTTGAAAAAAATGGGGCTGAAGAAATTAGAGCGTTTGCATGAGGCAAAAACTTCGCAGGAACGGGTGGAAGCGATGAAATTCTCTGCAGAAGAGATTACAGAAGCTGCAAAAGCATTGGCAAGTCTTTATAAGCCAGGAAATCCGATTGATCGGTTGTTGACAAGGCATATAATCCCTTCCGGTTGCTATCAGCAGTATAAAGAGAATGGGGCAGAGTTCTTGAAAAAAATCTGGGAGCAAGATGCAGAAGGAATGAACTATGCGATAGAGGTGTATGCAGCAGCCCGGAAACCTCATTATCCTCAAATCGATTCTATTGGCTTTTACATACATAGCCGCCGGTTTATCGAGGAAATTCTTCCTGCTTGTCAGCAAAATATTGCATTTGAGGTAAAAACACATCCTGTTTTTTATTCTGTACCTATGGCTGCTGTTAAGGCTTTGCTTGATGTGAACGACCGCCGTCAGTCGATTGATTATGAGCCTCTGTGTTCGACAGAAAACAGAATGGCATATACTCAGGTTAGCCAAACAGAATGGAACAATTATCCTTATACAGCCATTTTAGTGTTAGGCGCAGGACCCGAGGAGCCCAATGTATCTATTAGCCCAGAAGGGAAGCTTCGTTCTGCCTATGCAGCCATGATGTATCGTCAGCATCAGGCACCATTTATTATTGTATCGGGAGGAAGAGTACATCCATATCATACTCCTTACAATGAGGCTTTTGAAATGAAAAAGTATTTGATGGACGTTTGGCAGATTCCGGAGAGTGCCATTATTATAGAGCCTCATGCGCGACATACTACCACGAACTTTCGTAATGCAGCACGTATTATGTTCCGTAACGGTTTTCCTGTAGAAAAGGCCGCAGTGGTAACGTCTTCTTTTTCTCATTTAAATTTTGTGGAAGGAATGGATTCACGTTGTCTTCGTGAATTAGGTTATGTACCTTATCGTTTAGGGAAAAGGCTGAATGAGCGTATGATGGAATTTTTCCCGTTGCAGGAGTCATTAATTATTCAGCCCACAGAACCCATTGACCCTTGAGTAGGAATTATAACTTGAAACGAGAATTAGTCTTATGAGGATAAAAGCATTTTTGTTTTTTCTATGGTGCCTGTTTCCCCTTTTGTTATCTGCGACGCCTCATAACATTGCCTCTTTGGCAAAGGTCTCTTGCTCTTCAGCTGCAGGGAAGGAGATGGATGCAACACGTGTGTCAGACGGGCTTATACGTATACTGAATACAGGAGAATGGCGTTCAGGTAGCCGCCTGGATATGAGGGGCAGAGTTCGTCCCTTCCCCTGGGTACAATTGGATTGGGATTACCCTGTAAACATTAGCCAGATTATTTTATATGATTGTCCGGATATAAGCAGCCATACGGCGGCAGGTACTCTTTCATTCAGTGACGGAACTTCGATTGATGTAAATTTAATTGCTAATGATGGTGCACCTAAAGTGGTTGATTTTGACTCTAAAAGAGTCAGTTGGGTACGTTTCCAGGTAACTGATGGTGAAGGAGAGAATCTTGGCCTGTCCGAGATAGAAGTCTTGCCTTCTCCTGAATCTTATTCAGACTATGTCTCTTGGGTAAATCCTTATGTGGAAACAGCCAAGGGACGTTATTTCTTTTTTGTGACCGGAAGTCTTCCTTTTGGAATGATGAGCTCTGCTCCTCTGACACGTAATATAAATCAAGGCGGTGGGGGATACAGTTATAACTCTACCCGGGTTTTAGGTTTTCCTCAGATTCATGACTGGGTTATATCAGGTTTGAATCTGATGCCGATAACAGGTCAGATTGATACCCGTAAAGGTGAAAGTGGGTGGAGCTCTTCTTTTTCGCATGATGGAGAAATCGTGCAGCCAGGCTACCATCGGTTATTTTTGGATAGATATGGAATATGGGTAGAACAGACAATCACTGAACGTGTGGGATTTTATCGGCTGACGTATGCACAAGAGTCACTGGCGAAAGTCCTGCTAGGACTTGGCGGACATATATCTACTTCTACGATGGTGGGTGCACACGCTTCGCGCGTAAATGAAACGGAAATCGCGGGATATTTTGACACCACAGGAAGAGTATGGGGAGGAGTCGATAAGGCGCGGGTTTATTTTGTAGTCCGTTTTGAACGTCCTTTTCGTACATTAAACAGTTGGACTGGAAATGAAAGACAATGTGATATTACTCAGATGAACGGCTCTACAGAGGTGTATACCATACCAGGGTCTTCTTTTAAGCAGTCACCAACTTCTGGAGTAGAAGCTGATTTTGGGGGGGTGAAGCCTGGTGAACAGATTTTGGTGAAAACGGCCTTTTCGTATGTAAGCATAGAAAATGCAAGAGAGAATATGGACCAGGAATGTCCTCATTGGGATTTTGAGCAAGTGAGGACTGAAGCATTATCTGTCTGGAATGAGTGGTTGGGTAAAATTGATGTAAAAGGTGGAACCAACCAGCAAAAGATGAAATTTTATACGGACTTATGGCATGTGCTGCTGGGAAGGCATAAAATTGATGATATAGATGGCTCTTATCCGGATTATTTGAAGGGAGGGACAAGAGTAGGAAAAGCTACCCGTATCCACACACTTTCTCCAGAGTATAAGTCACGTATGCTGCCAAAAGGAAAGGATGGAAAAGTGATTCATCACATGTATAATTCGGATGCATTGTGGCTGACTCAATGGAATTTGAATACATTATGGGGATTAGCCTATCCTTCTGTATTGGATGAGTTTTCTGCTTCATTTCTTGAATATGACAGGAATGGAGGGTTGTTGCCTCGTGGTCCGTCTGTAGGTGCATATACGTATATAATGACAGGTTGTCCGGCTACTTCGATGATTACAAGTGCATACCAACGTGGCATTTATCGTAAGTGGAATCCGGAGAAAGCTTTTCAGGCGATGAAAAGGAATCATGAAAAAGGAGGAATGCTGGCTTTTGATATGGACCGGGAGCTGGATTTTTATGTAAAACATGGATATTGCCCGAATGATGCCGGTCTGACCATACAGTGGGCTTTTGAAGACTGGAGTTTAGGGCAGATGGCTCTAAAAATGAAGAAACAGAGAGAGGCAAAGTATTTTCAGAAACGTTCTATGGGCTGGAAAGTTTCCTTTCATCCGGAGTTAAAATTAATGATACCGCGAAGTGAAAATGGTGATAGGCTGCATACGGACCCTCTGTCGGAAAAGGGGTTTGTTCAAGCTAATGCATGGCAGGCTACTTTTGGTCTGTCGCACGATATTCAGGGTTTAGCCCGTATGATGGGAGGAAAAGATAGTCTGGCGGTCAGATTGGATGAGGCTTTTCGAAAGTCGGCAGCAGATGATTTTCTGTTCAGCTATGTAAGTTATGCCAATCAGCCGGGTTGCTCAAGTGCACATGTGTTTTCGCATGTAGGGTATCCTTGGCTTACTCAGTATTGGGTACGTCAGGTTGGGAAGCAAACGTATGGAGCTATCACTCCAGAAAAGGGATATACTGGAAATGATGAAGACCAGGGACAGATGGCCGGTGTCAGTGCTTTGATGGCAATCGGATTATTTAGTCTGGACGGAGGTTCTTCCTCGCATCCATGCTATGACATCACAAGTCCGGTGTTTGATGAGATTACGATAAAGCTGGATTCTGATTATTATGCTGGAAAAGAGTTTAAAATTGTGACTCATCATAATTCTGAGGTAAACTGTTATATACAAAAAGCTACGTTGAACGGGAAAGCTTATAATTTCTATCAGTTGCTCCATCCAGATTTTGTACATGGGGGAATATTAGAATTGTGGATGGGGTCTGCTCCTAATAAAAATTGGGGGAAATCTATGTCGGAAAAGTAGTTTGGTAATGATATGAAAATATTTTTTCTTATGACATAAAAGCTACTTTTATGACAGAGTAAATACAAAGTGAACTCGTGACTGGATAACGATTCCTTGTTTTTCCTTGTGTAAGGAGAGGCAAGGAATTGTTGTTTTTATCAGTGTGCTAAGAAGAGACTGAAATGTCTTTATGTAAATCTCTGTTTATTGGAGAGATTTTTATGTTTCCCATGAGGGAAACATAGGTTTCTCCATGCGGAACCGTATGTTTCTGGTTCGGAAAACGTAGGTTTCTCTGTAGGGAAACGTAGAAAATGTAAAGGGATTTTTCAAAAAGGGCAGAAATGTTCTATGTTTCATGGTCGTAAGCATGTTCCGTTTATTTCCGAATCTTATTAATAGATATTTTTAAGACTTAAAAATCAGTCTTTAAAAGTGATGAAGAGAAGAAAAATGCATATTTTTGTATTCGAAACTAAAATCCTTAAATAAATAGTATGAGAAAAATCGCTGGTTTTGTTTGTTCATGGTTTAGCGTTTCTTTAGTCAAATATTTTAGTATGAGTGTCGTTGATTTCTGCAGAAACGGTTATTTCTTAAGATAAATATGTAAACTTTAAATTTGATACAATGAGACATCTGATTCTATGTAGTGTGATGTGGTTGTGTGGACTGATGATGGCTGTAGGCCAGAATGTGCCACAAGTGATTCCTGCCTTGCAGCAGTGGAAATCGGCAAAAGGAAAACTGGTACTTCCGGAAACTGGAAAAGTGATTGTTTCTTTAGATGAAGAGATTGAACTGAAAGGAGAGGCCGAAATCCTGGTGCAGGATTTGAAGGAAATGTTTGGTTGGGAGTATAGTGTCGTAGTAGGAAAGAAAGAAAAAGGAGCTGTTTATCTGACTTTGGGTAAGCCGGACAAAACTTTGGGTGAAGAAGGATACCGGATGAATATTCAGGGTGAGGTTACCATTGAGGCACCTACTTCTAAAGGTGTTTTCTGGGGAACGCGTACGTTGCTCCAGATGCTCCATAACCAACCGGAAGGGTTGATGAAGGGCCGGGCTACGGACTTTCCTTTGTATCCGAACCGAGGATTCATGATTGATGTAGGCCGTAAGTTTTTTACGATGGATTACCTGCGTGATTATGTCAAGATTCTTTCGTTCTATAAGATGAATGAGCTGCAGGTACATTTGAACGACAATGGCTTTGTGGAATTTTTTGACAATGACTGGAACAAGACGTATGCAGCTTTCCGTCTGGAAAGTGAACGTTTCCCGGGGCTGACGGCAAAGGACGGTTCTTATACCAAAGAAGAATTCCGTGATTTTCAGATTATGGCAGCACGTTATGGGGTAAATGTGATACCGGAGATTGACGTGCCGGCTCATTCATTGGCTTTCACACATTATAATCCGCGTCTGGCAGCCGATAAGAAAGAGTATGGTATGGACCACCTGGATTTATACAAACCGGAGGTTTACGAATTTGTGGATGTACTGTTTGACGAGTATTTGTCGGGTGAGAATCCGGTGTTCGTAGGGCCGGAAGTTCATATCGGAACAGATGAATATAATCAGAAAGAGGCAGAGCAGTTCCGTCATTTTACAAATCATTATCTTGATTTCGTATCAAAATATGGCAAGACTCCGCGTTTATGGGGAAGCTTGAGCATGATGAAAGGAAATACGCCTGTGGATTTGAAGGGAAAGGTGGTAAGTGCATGGAATCATGGCTGGATGGATGTACAGACTTGTCTGGATGCAGGAGCTAAAGTCGTAAATCTATGCGACGGGTTGTTGTATATAGTTCCGGCCGTAAATTATTACCATGATTTCCTGGACTATCAGTGGTTGTATGAAAGCTGGATGCCGGAAATGATGCGGAAGGATGACCCGAAGATGACTGTGCGTCATCCCAACTTCCTGGGTGCGATGCTGGCGGTCTGGAACGACCGTGTGGGTAATGGAATCAGCGAACAGGATGTACATCTTCGTACTTTCCCTGGGTTACAAGTAGCGTGTGAAAAGATGTGGAAAGGTGAGAATGCCGATAAAGTGCCTTTTGAACAATTCATGGCGCTTTGTGCGGTTACTCCTGAGGCTCCGGGGGTAAACCTGTTGGCCAAGGTAGACAAACAGACTACGCTGACTGAAACAGGAAAAGAAGTGACTTTGTCAGGTACAGAAGTGGTGACTACGGAAGTCGATGAAATTGGATATCCTTATGCGGTGGAATTTGAATTGTGTCCGGATGCAACGCCTAATGCTGATGCGATATTATTCAAAGGTCCGCATTCAGAATTCGTGTCCAACTGGCAGAATACCGGTAAGTTTGCTTTCCGTCGCGATGGATATGAGTTTGTGTTCCATGCGTATCGTTTGCCTGCCGGACAATGGACAAAAGTAAGAATTGAAGGAGATGAAAAGGGTACTTCCCTGTTTGTAAATGGACAGCTGCAGGAAAGACTGGAAGGCCGTGTGAAAGAGGTCTTCAATGAAAAGTGGCAGCGAAAAGATAAATTATGGTATCGGGAAACCTTGATTTTCCCCTTGAAACAGCTGGGAGATACCAAGATGGGATTTAAAGGAAAAGTTAGAAATTTAGTATGTATTCCACTTTAATATAGCAAATGTTATGATGAAAATTTATCGTTTTTTGATGGTCCTGGGACTTCTGGTATGGATGGCTCAGAATGTATCTTCGCAAAGCAGATACGATAAAGACAGGCTTTATAATGTATTCCCTGCAAAAGTATCAAATAAGGTACTGGGCTATGATAAGGGTTCGTCTGTGATATTGAAATCCTTGAGTAAGGACGACCAGAAACAGCAGTGGAACATTAACGAGTTATCGGGAAGTTGCCGTTTTGTGAATGTATTCGAAGACAAGGCGCTGAGAGCTGACGTAGACCATAAGGCATTGGTCGTTACAGAGGTAAACGGAAGTGATGAGGCGCAGTTGTGGAGCATACAGGAAACCGCAAACGGGGTGAGACTGGTTCCGGCCAATACTCCGTCGCTTATGTTGGTATGTCAGAAGGACGGCCGTCTGCAGTTGATGGACAGAAAGAAGGCTGAAACGATGGAAGCTTCTTTGTTCCAGATACGGGTAAGCGCCGTGCCTATGCCCGAAGGAGCGGGTATGGCTGCACGCGAAAAAGTGTACTGGGAAGATGAAACTCGCTTTGAAGAAAATAAGGAAGCAGGTCATGCCACGTATATGCCTTATCCTTCAGAGAAAGATATGCTGGCAGACAAGGCTTTCTATGACCGCCCGTGGGAGGAAGTACATAACTCTGCCTATATGCTGCTGAACGGTACATGGGCTTTCCATTGGGTGTCAGAACCCTCACAACGTCCGCTGGATTTTTATAAGGAAGATTTCGATGTATCGGGATGGGACCGCATTCCTGTGCCGTCTAACTGGGAAATGCAGGGCTACGACCGTCCGATTTATGCCAATGTAGAATTCCCGCATGCCAACACACCGCCTTATATTCAGGCACGTAAAGGTTTTAACGATGGCGGAAAGAACTATGGTATCAATCCGGTAGGTTCGTATGTACGTACGTTTAATTTGCCGGAAGGCTGGGATGGAAAACGTACTTTCATTCATTTCGGTGGTATTTACAGTGCAGCTTTTGTGTATCTCAACGGAAAATATGTAGGCTATTCACAAGGAGCAAACAATGTAGCTGAGTTTGATGTGACCAAGTACCTGAAACCGGGCGAAAATCGTCTGGCTGTGCAGGTGTTCCGCTGGTGTGACGGTTCTTATCTGGAATGTCAGGATATGTTCCGCATGAGTGGTATCTTCCGTGATGTGTATTTATATAATGTACCGAAAGTCAGCGTGCGCGACCATTACATTACTTGTCTATTGGATAAAGACAAGAACTATAAAAGTGGAACCATGAATGTGAAGTTGTCTTTGGATAACCGTGACAAGCTGAAGGGTACCAAGAATCTGCTGGTGCGTCTGTTAGATCCGGAAGGCCGTAAGGTAGCCGAATCGGAAGTGGCTGTGAAATACGCTCCTTCTTCTCCGGTAAGTACGGCTAATGTGTCATTCGATTTGACAGATTTGTCTTTGTGGACTGCTGAAACTCCTACCTTGTATACTGTGCAAGTGATACAGCGTCAGGGAGGAAAAGATGAAATGGCTTTCTCTACGAAGTACGGTTTCCGTGACATAGAGGTGAAAGGCTCATTACTTTACTTGAATGGCAAACGAGTGTTCTTCAAGGGAACCAACCGTCACGATACGCATCCGATGTATGGTCGTGCGGTGACAACAGAGTCTATGTTGTGGGATGTGCTGACTATGAAACAGAACAATATCAATACGATTCGTACGTCGCATTATCCGAATGCAGCCAAAATGTATGCTATGTTTGACTACTATGGTTTGTACACAATGGATGAGGCTGACCTGGAAGGCCATGCCAACCAGTCTATCAGTGACATGCCTTCTTGGATACCTTCATTCGTGGATCGTATTGACCGTATGGTGCTGAGAGACCGCAATCATCCGAGTGTGATTTTCTGGAGCTTGGGTAATGAAGCCGGAGGAGGAGCCAACTTCCGTGATTGTTATGACGCAGCTAAAAAGCTGGATAGCCGTCCGGTACATTATGAAGGAACACGTGATGGAAAGTCATACGGTGGTAACCGCTTCAGTGATTTCTACTCCAAGATGTATCCGAGCATGGACTGGATGGATGAGCATGTAAGTGCGTTTGGAAAACCGCTCTTCGTGTGTGAATATGCACATGCCATGGGAAATGCCATCGGTAACCTGAAAGAATATTGGGAAAGTATTGAAGGCAGTACGGCTACTATCGGTGGAGCTATTTGGGACTGGGTAGACCAGGCTATTTATGAACCGCATGAAATAAAGAAAGGTATTTACCGTCTGCATACAGGATATGATTTCCCTGGTCCGCATCAGGGTAACTTCTGTTCCAACGGTATCGTACCGGCTACACGTGAAGAATCTCCGAAGCTGAAAGAGGTGAAAGCCATTTATCAGTATGTGGCCTTTAAGTGTGTAGGTACGGATGCTTCTCATAATATGGTCAATATACAGGTAGGTAACAAGTATGCATTCTTGTCATTGAAAGGCTTCGATTTGAAGTGGGAAAGTGTGAAGAATGGAGTGATTGTAGGAGCTGACAGCTTGAAACTGGAAAATATCCTTCCGGGAGATTCTACGGTGCTGAATCTGAAATTGTCTGGAGTAAATCTGGCAGATGCCAAGAAGGCTGGTGATGAAGTGATGGTTAATCTTCATGTGCGTATGTTGGCACCTACTGTATGGGCTGAGGCTGGACATGAAGTAGCTGCTTGCCAGTTTGAATTGCAGAAGAGAGCCGATTTACCACAACTGACGTTTAAGAAGAAGAAAAATGAATGGACCATTCAGGAAACCGATAAACTGTTGATGCTTTATAACAAGCACCTCCGTGCAGCTTTTGATAAAGCTACCGGACAGATGGTACAATTGAACATGGCTGGAAAGGAAATCATCAGTCATAATGGCGGTTTCTTGTATGATAACCACCGCTGGATTGAGAATGACTTGTTTAAGGAAGTTGCTAACGGACTGGATGCAGCCGGTACGTGTGAGGTAAGTGTGGATAAAGGAATCGTACAGGTAAGTACCTCTCGTGGCGGTTCTTTGTGTGCAACCAACATTGTGTACACATTTATGCCGAATGGAGTAATAGACATGGATGTACGTTTCTCTCCTCAGACTGCGAACTTACGTCGCTGTGGATTGGTTTGCCTGCTGGATTCTACTTTGACTCAGGTAGACTATTATGCACATGGTCCTTGGGAAAACTATGTCGACCGTAAGGATGCATGTCCTGTGGGACGTTACACGTTGGATGCAAATGATACTGGCAAGTATGTGAAACCTCAGTCTATGGGCAATCGGGAAGGTTTGCGTAGCATGGATTTGAAGGATGCTTCAGGAAAGGGTATCCGTATCCAGACACAGGGCAATGTTTCTTTCTCTGCTTTACGTTATACGGATGAAGACTTGATGAATACCAAACATACTTGGGAATTGCAACCGCGTCCATACGTAGTGCTTCACCTGGATGCAGCTTTGCGTGGAATAGGAAATGCAAGTTGTGGTCCGGAAACCATGCTGAAGTATCAGATTCCGCAGAAACCGATGAGCTATAAGCTCCGTATATCTGCGTTGTAAGAATAGAATAACCTAAGTAGACTTATGAATAAATTTTATCCCGTTGCCGGTATGGTTGCTTTATCGGCCGTAACTACAGCTTGTCAGCAGGCTGATAAGCAAGAGAAGAAGCAATACAACATTGTGTATATCATGACCGATGACCATACGGCACAGATGATGAGCTGTTATGATACGCGCTACATGGAAACTCCCAATTTGGACCGCATTGCCAATGAGGGAGTACGCTTCACGAACAGTTTTGTGGCAAACTCGTTGAGTGGTCCCAGCCGTGCCTGTATGATTACAGGTAAGCATTCTTGTGGCAACAAGTTCTATGATAATACTACTTGTGTGTTTGACAGTGCACAGCAAACTTTCCCGAAACTGTTGCAGAAAGCCGGTTATCAGACGGCGATTATCGGAAAGTGGCACCTGGAAAGTCTGCCTTCAGGGTTTGATTACTGGCAGATTGTGCCGGGACAGGGGGATTACTATAATCCGAATTTCATTACGCAACAGAATGATACCATTCAGAAGCACGGTTACATAACCAACATCATTACCGATGATGCCATCGACTGGATGGAACACAAGCGTGATGACAAGAAGCCGTTCTGCTTGTTCATTCACCACAAGGCTATCCATCGCAATTGGATGGCGGATACTTGTAATCTGGCCTTGTATGAAGACAAAACCTTCCCTTTGCCGGATAACTTCTTTGATGACTATGAGGGACGTGAAGCGGCTGCCGCCCAGGAAATGAGCATCGTGAAGGACATGGATATGATTTATGACCTGAAGATGCTTCGCCCGGACAAAAACTCTCGTTTGAAGACATTGTATGAAAGTTTCCTCGGCCGAATGGATAGTGCTCAGCGTGCAGCATGGGAGAAGTTCTATGGTCCTATTATCGAAGATTTCTACAAGAAAAATCCTCAAGGAAAGGATTTGGCCAACTGGAAGTTCCAGCGTTACATGCGCGACTATATGAAGACGGTGAAATCGTTGGATGACAATGTGGGTCGCGTATTGGACTATCTGAAGGAAAAAGGATTACTGGAGAATACGCTGGTAGTGTATACTTCCGACCAGGGATTCTATATGGGAGAACACGGTTGGTTCGACAAGCGTTTCATGTATGAAGAATCCATGCGTACTCCGCTGATTATGCGTTTGCCGGATGGGTTCACTCGTCGGGGAGACATTACTGAAATGGTACAGAACATTGACTATGGACCTACTTTCCTGGATTTGGCAGGAGTAGAAATTCCGTCTGATATGCACGGAGTATCTTTGTTGCCATTGCTGAAAGGTGAACACCCGAAAGACTGGCGCAAGGCTTTGTACTATCATTTCTATGAATACCCGGCAGAGCACATGGTGAAACGCCATTATGGAGTGCGTACAGACCGTTATAAACTGATTCATTTCTATAATGACATTGATACATGGGAATTGTACGACTTGCAGGCAGACCCGCACGAAATGCACAATCTGTACGGACAGAAGGAGTATGAGGCAGTGGTTGACGAGTTGAAGGCAGAAATGCTGAAACTGCAGGAACAATATGATGACCCCGTGCGTTTCTCGCCGGAACGGGATAAGGAATAATTTGTAAGAAGGTAGTTATAAATGAAAAATGTCCGGAAGGCTTTAGTGAGCAGTCCGGACATTTTTTTGTGGTATGCTATAGAAATTTAGCTTCATTCTCAGCAGCTATTTTCTTAATTGCTTGTTGCGAGGCGATGAAACCGCCTCCGAGTACACGGTTCCCTTCGTAGAACACTGCCGACTGGCCGGGAGTGATAGCGGAAGCCTCTTGCTCAAACCGGATTAATAGTTGCCCGTTGTCCAGCAGAATTACACGGCAGGGAATTGAGCGGCTGCGGTAGCGGATACGTACCGAAAGCTCCTTGCAGTTGAGTAACTCCTCCAGGCTGGCCACGTTATAGTCTTCCACTAACATGTAGTAAGTTTTGAGCTGGTCGGCATCTCCTAACATGACCGTATTCTTGGCCGGATTGATTTTCAGCACATACGCCGGTTTACCTAAAGCAATCTCCAGGCCTTTTCGTTGGCCGATGGTGTAGTAGGCAAAACCCTTGTGCTGTCCCAGTTTCAGGCCTTTGCTGTCCACAAACCATCCCGGACCGATTCTCTCATCAATGTCAGGGCAATGCTCTTTCAGGAATTCCCGGTAATCTTTTTCGATGAAGCAGATTTCCATGCTTTCTCCTCCTCGTGCTTTGGCTTCAAAACCTTTGGATGCCAAATAATCGCGCACGCTGGCTTTGGTCATTCCTCCCAGAGGAAACATCATGCGTTTCAGAATTTCTTGCGGAAGTTTCCACAAGAAGTAGGACTGGTCCTTCAGCGGGTCGTCTCCGGTCAGGATGTAACGATAACCGTTGAGGTCTTTCAGTTGGCAGTAATGCCCCGTAGCAATCCAGGCACAGTTGCATTTGTCTGCCCATTCACACAGAATCCGTTCCTTAAATAAAGGATTGCACATGACACAGGGGTTGGGAGTGCGTCCGCGCATGTATTCGTCAATGAAATACTGCACGATGACCTGCCGGAACTCCGTACGGACATCGGCCACGTGGTGCTCGATGCCTAAACGTGCTGCCAGCTCCTGAGCTTCTATGACTTCATTGGGCTGATCATTCCCGGGAGTGAAATGAGAGGCCACGTCCCAGGTACGCATCGTGACACCTACTACCTCATACCCTTGTTCCTGAAGCATGATGCAGGCAGCCGAACTGTCTATCCCGCCACTCATGCCAACCAGTACCCGTTTTTCTCTTTCTTTCATGTAAACAAGTTTTGTGTTAGAAGAATAATTCCGGCTGACGGCGGGCACTGAACTTCTCGTGAAGGATGGCAGCAAACGGGGTATTGAACTCGCGGGCTTCGTTTGGACAGCATTTCACGCAGGCACAGCATTTGATACACTTGTGAATATCTGTTTCAATGGAGCTCTGGTCTTCACTGAAATGGATGGCATGTGTAGGGCAGACTTCAATACATTCTCCACAAGCAAAACAACCGTCTGTGCAAGTCGGGCAGACGGGGGCACCGGGTGTCAGTTGTTTGTAGGGGAAATTTCCTTTTACCGTCAATTCAGTGACAGGGGTTCCGGCAGCTTGCAGTTTTTCCCATTTTTCCAGACTGCTTTTTCCAAACTCACGGGCCTGTTGCAAATCATCTGCATCCGGACGTCCGGCAGCAATGGGAAGTTCCGGTGTACTAAAACTATGTTCCCCGATGAATGCACCTGCAGTGAGAGGTACAAAACCGAGTTGGACAGCGGTGTCACGGAGCTCCAGTAAGGCATCCTCGTAATCACGGTTGCCATATACCACGACAAGGATGGCGGGTGAGCCGTTGCCTTTGAGTCGTTGCAGGCGCTGGAGTGCCGTGGCGGCTACACGGCCACCGTATACCGGAACGGCGATGACGCACAGTTCTCCGTTCATTTCAATAGGGGAGGTTTGTTCATCCAGCGTCAGGTCTGTTTCCATTCTTCTTCCCATGCCGATGCCTTCTCCGATAGCTCGTGCAATCTTGGCCGAGGTCTGTGTGGGTGAGAAGAATATCAGGTGGGTACCATTGAGTTGGGTTGTTGCTGATGTCATAAGCTTATTCTAATAGGTTTTGTAGTAGACAAAAATACAATATATAAACGAAAATCGGGATTCTTCATCGGGGATTCTTCTTTTATTCGTACTTTTGTGGTCATACTTTTAAAGAATTTATGGAAGAACAATTTGACATACGCGATTATAAACCAACCGGAAAAGAGCGTGATTTTGAGAACGCTCTTCGTCCGCTTCAGTTCGAAGATTTCAGCGGACAGGACAAGGTGGTGGATAACCTGCGCATCTTTGTAAAAGCGGCGAGACTTCGTGCAGAAGCGCTTGACCATGTTTTGTTGCATGGCCCTCCCGGATTAGGAAAGACCACACTGAGCAACATTATTGCCAATGAATTAGGAGTGGGATTTAAAGTGACTTCAGGACCGGTGCTCGACAAACCTGGTGATTTGGCCGGAGTACTGACCAGCCTGGAGCCGAACGATGTGCTGTTTATTGATGAGATTCACCGTCTGAGTCCGGTAGTGGAAGAATACCTCTATTCTGCCATGGAAGACTATCGCATCGACATCATGATTGACAAGGGACCTTCAGCCCGCAGCATACAGATTGACCTGAATCCGTTTACGTTGGTGGGAGCTACCACACGCAGTGGTTTGCTTACAGCCCCGCTTCGTGCCCGCTTCGGCATCAACCTGCACCTGGAGTATTATGATGATTCAGTACTTTCACGCATTATCCTGCGCTCCGCACGCATCTTGGATGTGCCGTGTGATGCAGATGCGGCAGGAGAGATAGCTTCCCGTAGCCGTGGTACCCCCCGTATAGCCAATGCCTTGTTGCGACGTGTGCGTGACTTTGCACAGGTGAAAGGTTCAGGAAGAATTGATTTGGAGATTGCCCGTTTTGCACTGGAGGCTCTGAACATCGACCAGTATGGTCTGGATGAGATAGACAACAAGATTCTGTGCACGATTATAGACAAGTTCAAGGGAGGTCCTGTGGGACTGACCACCATTGCTACAGCTTTGGGTGAAGACCCGGGTACGCTGGAAGAAGTGTACGAACCCTTCCTGATAAAAGAAGGCTTCCTGAAGCGTACCCCCAGAGGACGAGAGGTGACAGAGCTGGCATATAAACATTTAGGAAAAAGTAAATACAATAGCGAAAGAACGCTGTTTGATTGATAAACATTATGGCCGGAATAAAATCTTTGGCAAAGGATACTGCCATTTATGGACTGAGCAGTATCGTAGGACGTTTTTTGAATTATTTGTTGGTTCCTCTCTATACGGCAGTACTTCCTGCTGCTTCCGGAGGATATGGAGTCGTGTCGAATGTATATGCCTATACGGCACTGATTCTGGTGTTGCTGACCTTTGGTATGGAAACGGGATTTTTCCGTTTTGCCAATAAGTCGGACGAGGATGCGCAGAAGGTATATGCCAATTCCCTGCTGTTTGTGGGAGGACTCTCGCTGCTGTTTGTGGTGCTGTGCATGGTCTTTTTGCATCCGCTCTCAGCCTTGTTGGAGTATCCGGACCATCCCGACTATATTGCCATGATGGTGTGTGTGGTGGCCCTCGATTCCTTCCAGTGTATACCTTTCGCCTACCTGCGTTATAAGAAGCGGCCTGTCAAGTTTGCGGCCATCAAGTTGCTGAACATCATAGGAAACATTCTGCTGAATCTTTTCTTCCTGCTGGTATGTCCGTGGCTCGATGTCCATGCGCACGAAACCGTCAGCTGGTTCTATAACCCCGATTATCTGGTGGGATATATTTTCGTGTCCAACCTGATTATGTCGGCCTTGCAGATATTCTTCTTCATACCCGAGCTGCGCGGTGTGTCCTACCGTATGGACAAGGTACTGATGAAGCGCATGATTAACTACTCTTTCCCGATTCTGATATTCGGGCTGGTCGGTATCCTCAATCAGACGGTCGATAAGATGATTTATCCCTATCTGTTTGATGACCGTTCGGAGGGACTGGTACAGCTGGGTATTTACAGCGCCACCAGTAAGGTTGCATTGGTTATGGCCATGTTTACCCAGGCTTTCCGTTATGCCTACGAGCCCTTTGTTTTCGGTAAGAATAAAGATGCTGACAGCAAGAAGATGTATTCTTCTGCCATGAAGTACTTCTTTATCTTTTCTCTTTTGGCATTTCTGGCCGTGATGGGTTACATGGACATCCTGAAGTACATGGTAGCCTCCGACTATTGGGAAGGGCTGAGCGTAGTAGCCATCGTGATGCTGGCCGAGATAATCAAAGGTATCTATTTCAACCTTTCTTTCTGGTATAAGCTGACGGATGAAACCTATTGGGGAGCTTATTTCTCTCTTATCGGGTGTGCCGTGATTTTAGGCCTGAACATCTGGTTGGTACCTACTTATGGTTATGTAGCTTCGGCCTGGGCATCTGTAGCCGGATATGGCGTGATTACTCTGTTATCCTATTTCATCGGGCAGAAAAAATACCCTGTGGCTTATCCGCTGAAGCGGATGACCACCTACCTGATTTTGGCCTTGGTGCTTTATGTCTTGTCGCAACAAACACCTATCGCCAACCTTTGGTTACGTTTAAGCTACCGCACCTTATTAATATTGGTTTTTGTGGCATTTATTATCAAAAAAGATTTACCTTTAAGGAGTCTTCCATTTGTCAACCATTTCTTTAAATAAGAAATGTGGGGTGGGGCATATAGGCTGAATTGTAATTTATAAATCGGATAAGTATGGAACTAGGGAACAAGAGGAAATTCCTCCTTCGTAAATTCTTCAATGAGTATCTGGACTTGAACCGGAGCAAGGAAGATGAGCAGCTGACGGTAGATGCCATCCGCAGTGGAGTAGAGTTTAAAGGAACCAACCTTTGGGTCTTGATTTTTGCTACCTTTATTGCTTCATTGGGGTTGAATGTTAATTCTACGGCGGTAATTATCGGTGCCATGTTGATTTCTCCTTTGATGGGACCTATCATGGGAGTGGGCCTTTCTATCGGACTGAACGATTTCGAGCTGATGAAACGCTCACTGAAAAGTTACCTGGTAGCCACGCTGTTCAGTGTGACGACCGCCACAATTTATTTTTCTTTTACTCCGCTGGATGAAGTTCAGTCGGAATTGCTGGCACGTACCTCGCCTACCATATACGATGTGTTCATAGCCTTAGTGGGTGGTCTGGCCGGTATTGTGGCATTGGCCACGAAGGAAAAGGGAAATGTAATACCTGGTGTAGCCATTGCTACAGCCTTGATGCCTCCGTTGTGTACGGCCGGTTTCGGCATTGCCACGGGTAATCTGTTGTATTTCTTAGGTGCCTTCTATTTGTATTTTATCAACTCCGTTTTCATCAGCCTAGCTACTTACATCGGGGTGCGGGTGATGCACTTCCAGCGCAAGCAGTTTGTGGATAAAGCTCGTGAAAAGCTGGTAAAACGTTATATCATCTGGATAACCATCGGTACGATGTGTCCGGCAGTCTACCTTACTTATAATATTGTGCGGGAAACCTTTTACCAGTCTGCGGCAAACCATTTCATTGCAGAAGAATTGCAGTTCCCTGACTCTCAGATTTTAAGTCGAGAAATCTCCTATGACAAGCGTGAAATAAAGGTCGTGTTTGTGGGAAAGGAAGTCTCAAAAGACCAGATTGCAGCCGCCCAGCATCGCCTGGCAGATTATAATCTTTCGAAAACCAATCTGGTAGTATTCCAAGGAATGGGAGACGGCAGTGCGGTAGACATCAGCAACATCAAGTCGATGGTAATGGAAGATTTCTATCGGAACAGCGAAAAACGCTTGAAGGAGCAGGATGAGGAAATCAATACTCTGCGTAAGCAGTTGGCTGACTTTTCCGGTTCAGACTGGATGGGTAAGCAGTTAGGGCAGGAATTAAAAGTCTTGTTCCCCGAAATCAAAACTCTTTCCGTTTCAAAGAGTCTTCGTCTGTCGGTTGACAGTTCCCGGATAGACACCTTGACATACGCCATTATTGATTGTCAGCGGGTGCCTGATTCAAAGAGCCGTGACAAAATCGTGAAATGGCTGAAAGCAAAGACGGGAGATGCTCATTTACAGCTGATTGTGGAATAGTCCGCAAGCCGGATTTTATTGCATAAAAAAACGTCTTTACGTTTAGTTTAAAACACAAGTACGTTTTAGATTAAACGCAAAGACGTTTCGATTCAAACGCAAGTACGTTTTAGTTCAAATGCACTTGCGTTTTTTTGTCTTCAAAAATTAGCTTACTTCACCTTCTTTGTACAGCGGATGGCAGTCACTTCCTGAGCCTGTGGGTTGGTTGCTTTTCGCGTGCAGTAATCAAATTCTGCCGATTTCTCTCCGCTGAAAGAATTCCATTTCAGTTTCAGTTTGACAGTCTCTCCTTGCGTATCGGTCAGTTCATCCAGTTTGAAAGCAACCAGTGCATCTCCCATTTTGCCCTCTGTATCGCCAAAAGCATTGTGGCGGAATTCTACTTCATAAGAATTGTCCGGGTTCTTTGTACTGATCAGGTTGACAAAATGCGGTTGTCCGTTGCCCCAACGAGTCGCAAACCGAAGTGTCAGGTACCCGTCCTCTGCAATGGTTACCCAGTCATTCAGTATTTCTACCGGGTCGTTTCCATACGTACGATTGTTTTCCTCCTCTCCCAAATTAGGAGCCATTGGTTTGGTTAGTATACTGTCTATCCAGTTGATGAATACAGCTTTGTCATATTCCTGAGGAGCTTCGTCGGCCAATTCAATATTGGCCAGTGCTCTTACTTCCTTCTCACCAAAAGGAGAGCTTGCCATGTTTACCGGACGCAAGGTTGTGCTGTCATCCAGTTGCAAGTATGGTGTATTGTCTGCACTCTGTTTTACAGTGACAAGTGCATTGGCGTAATAGTGTGAAAGAGAAAGGTTGTTATCGTCATCGTCCAGACACGATTGACCCCCCATAGATAAACACAGAGCTGTCAGGATGAAGAATCCTTTGCGAATGAATGATTGAGTTTTCATAATACATTATTTTTTAAGTTTACTCTCTTCTTGTCGTTTTGTACATAAAATGCTTGAAGTGGGTAATTCCTGCATGTAAAATGGTTAAATGGTGTTTTATTTTCGCAAAGGCACAAAAAAAGCAGTTACGAAATTCGTAACTGCTTTTTTGTGGACCAGCCTGCACTCTTTAGAATACATCATAAGATATTATCAGACTGTATATAATGCTGATAATAAGATATATACAAATTTCTTCTCAATTTTGTAGTTTCAATAAAACTCATATACTTTCCAAAAGCGAGGGAGTAGTTAAAAGGTCTTACTCTCCCCAATCTTTCTTCCTACCTTTGTTTTGGACCTAAAGAGAAATCGAACTTTACAGGGGGAGTACGGAGGAGTATTTATAGCAAGTACAATCATATAATATCCAGTGATTTACATTGTATATATCCTACTGAATTTCTCCTTAACTTCATCAAAATTTAAAAGACAAAAGGTATGAAAAAGATGAATTTTAACACGAGAGCCTATGTTACAAAAAATAGGCAGCTAATGATTAGGGTAAGATGGAACAGCAAGAAGAATGAGGTGGCTTTTTCTGTGGGTTATACCATTGACCCGATGAAATGGGATTCTACAAAGCAACTGGTAAAAGCTAATACCACACATTATATTAGTGGAAAGACCGTGTACGCACGTGAGATTAACAATGCAATCCGTACTTTCTTGGGGTGTATTGAAGAAGTCTTTACTGAATATTCACTTCATAATGAAATGCCGGGTAATGCTGACTTGAAAGAACTGGTAAATGAGAAATTAGGGAGAAACAAGCTTAAAGTTGTGGTAGATGGTAATACAGAAAAGACACTAAAAGACATCTTTTCTGAGTTTTTACAGCTCCGTCCAAAAGAAGGTTGCTGGTCTTTACAATCTCAATATAAGTATGAACAAATGTGGAATCAACTTATGGGATGCGATTCTAATATTACTCTGGAAGGGTTAAACCAATCTAAGATGTTAGAATTAGTAAATTGGTACATAAAGAATGATTATCATAATTATACGATTACTAAACAATTTAGAACGTTAAAATCATTCCTTCGATGGGCTGTAAGACATGGATATAAAATACAGCCGGGAGTGTTAGAATTTAAACCCAATTTGAAAATGGTACATAGAACAGTAACATATCTTAAATACAAAGAGCTTATGCACTTCTTTGAGTATGAATTTCCAAAGGAGAAGGAATATCTGTCAAAGGCTCGTGATATGTTCTGCTTCATGGCTTTTACTTCACTGAGGTATTCTGATTTGGCTAAACTCAGACCAAGCAATATAATAGACGGTTACTTGGATTTTTGTACTGAAAAGACGGATGATAAACTTCGCATAGCTCTAAACGAACACGCTCAGAAGATTATAGATAAATATGCTTGGTATAAAGGTGATACTGTTTTTCCAGTACCATCAAATCAAAAACTGAATGATTATCTGAAAGAAGCTGCAAAACTGGTTGGACTGGATAGGGAGATAACACAGGTTTATTTCAAAGGTAACACCAGACACGAAGATACCTATAAATTTTGGGAGCAGATAAGTTGCCACGATGCAAGAAGAACTTTTGTATGTTGTTCTTTGGCTCTTGGTATTCCTGCCAGTGTGGTAATGAGTGCAACAGGACATTCGGATTATGAGAGTATGAAGCCTTATATTGAAGTAGCGGATGAAACTCAGAAACTGGAGATGGATAAGTGGAACACTCATCAATATAAGTCGGGTATCATTGAGAAGCTGGATAAAATGGGTTCTGAGCAGTTAAAAAAACTTTTTGAGTATGTGAAGGAAATAGCTTGAAGATAAATTCTTATATTTAGAGCAGTATTCGGTAGGTTAATATCGGGTACTGTTTTTTTATGCTTAAACTTTAAATTATAAGCCTATGGCACAAAATGTAACGATAAACATTCAGAACAATTACTATGTTCAAGCTCCATCTCCTAAAAACAATATGAAAGCTTTTGGTTGGGGAGTAGCTGTCGGTTCTGCTGGAGGAATAGGACTGTGTGTATTACATAAAAAATCTTCCAAATTTCGTAACTTAGTTTCTCCTATAACAAGGTATGTAAATAAACTCTTTGGGGATGATGAATTAAGAAACGAATTGAACAACGCAGTGCTTTCTGCAAAAAGAAACAACTGTGCTAATCCTTCTGCAAATGTTAGTCATTCAGAAAGTATCACCATAAATGCTAACCATTCGGAGAATAACAGAAGCGATAATACAAATATAACGGAAGAAAAAGTAAATAATAACCAGCAACAAACCCAATCTAAGGATGATTCATTCTCGGATGAACAAGCTAAATGTTCCGAAATGGTGGAATCTTCCAATGGAAAAGTTATTTCTTCTCCAGTACAGGAAAAAAATGCAGATTTAGGTGAACAATATGCTGCTGATATGAAATGTTCACCAGCGGAAGAACAAAAGAAAAGTGTTTCTTTCCAGCAAAAGAACAAACGTAAAGCAGAAAAAAAAGTAGCAAGAGGAGCTATTCTATATAACCCTTTGCTTCTTCCTTATTTAATTGGAGGTTTTGACGTTGATTTACAGCAAACAGCATTGAAGGTTTTGTATGGATTATGCCAAAACAAACTGTTTCAATGTTCAGAAGACTGTTTTCTCTATTGGTTTGGTGGAGAATCAGATACCCCTAAAAAAGCGTATCAAAGAATATCATGGCAGAAAAGTAAGCTGACTTTGCAATACTTTATGAAACAACTATATCATGAAAAGTTTGATAAAGGACAATGGGAAATGGTAGCTAATGTGTTCAAAATAAGAGGTAAGACAATTCCGATTGGCGATTTAGGAAAAAATACAAGCAATGTCGGAGATAAAGACAAGCAAATGATTGATGACCTTATAAAACAGTTCAAAAAGGAGGTAAAAAAGATAGCACCAAGTAGCATGAAGTAGTCATTGAATATCATATTATAGCATTAAATATCGTCTGATAATATCATGTAATATCAAGTATAATCTATTGATACAAAAGCAGTTACAATTCCTTTGTGGCTGCTTTTTTTGTTTCTACATTTGCACTGTTCCGGGAACAAAAAAATAAAAATTTAAAATATAAAAAAATGAAAAAAGAAAATTCAATTGTGTTATCCCTTTTGGATAAGCCAGTATTAATGATGAACGGTGGAGAATTTTTGGAATTGCTGCAACAGGTAAAAACAAAGAAAGTGGTTGAACAGCCTTCGGTATTTAAATATCCAAAGTTACCGCCATTTGTAACAGGTATTAAAGGTGTCGCTGAAGTTTTGGGAATCTCTGTCAGTACTGTAAATAGGATGAAAGCTGAAGGTGTACTTGATGAAGCTATCCTACAAAATGGAAAGACTGTCATTTTTGATACCTATAAGATGTTGGAAATCCTTCGTGTGAGCAACCATAAGAATAAGTTTAACCGTAAACAAGCGTAGATTATGAGTACTGTTGAGAATGAATTAGTAGGAAAAGCAGGTAAATTATCCCCTGCTGATGTTGATTTCTGTGAAAAGGAAACACAGAAGATAGCGGATTTGTCTCCTAAGATGTTCGCCAAAGTTTTTTCCTTCTTGTATATCGTTGATTTGCTTGGTGCGGAAAAAGGCGGAGGAATCAGAATAGCAAGGCTTGAAATGAACAGAAAGCCAAAAGCCAAAGCTATCGAATCGCTGAAAGAAACAATACTGGAAGTTGGAGCGCAAATTATGTGTGTGATTATTCCTGGCACTGTTGCGGTAAAATTCGAATATAATATAACTGATTTTGAAGGAAATCCCATACCGGAGGATGAGCTTTCAAGGACTGTGGTTATCATAGACGGTCAGACAAGATATTCCGCAATTCAAGAAATCAGAAAAGAATCTCCCGATATTGAGTTGCAGTTATATGCTTATTTTCCTTTACAATGGATAGCTTTAGACAAGATGTTACAAGCCATCAATCTGAAGGTGTTTACTTGGATGAACAGTGATTTTATGACAGGTGTACTGGGAAATACCAATATAGACAAAGACACTAAAGCTGCTCTGGAATATATTCAAATGTTGGAATCAAATGGATATAACTATACTTCCGCTTGTGAATGGGTAACTCTCACAAAAGGAATTGTCAGAAAGACCCCTCTCATAAAGGCTATGAGTGAAGAAAATCCCAGTCTCAGATATTCATACTCTGAATTGGGGATAAAAATTCATAAAGCTGCACAGGAGAAATTCTCAGGTACTAATGAGGATGCGTTGAAAAACAAGACCATTCCTGAGCTTGTCATAGAAAAATGGTGTACCGCTTGTAAGGAACTGAGCCAGAAGGATGCAACAAAGTATATCATATCCTTTATCAAGGGGATTGGAAATGACGACCTGAGAGAAATGGTATCTCCAAGCAAATATAAACGTGGCTGTGGAAAGAAGAAGGAGGTGTATGTAAAGAAGCAGTTTGAGCAGTCATACAAAGCGTTTCTGAAAGCTAACCCTTTAAAAGCAAATCAGGATGAAGAAAACGTATAGTGAATGGATTACGGAAGATTATATATTCTGTACCCCTGTAAATCCCAAAGTGGATATGATAATGGTTGGTTCTTATCGCTGCAATCTCAAAATCCATACAGGTGAAGTGATGTTGGAAGCCGTATCTGCCGAAGTGTTTCTAAGGAGGGGTTATAAAGCAACTGACCCTAATGGTATTACTGTTACTCTCTTGGATTCTGATTTATCCCAAAAGCTGGTTATCGTTGAGGATTTGAACTTATACCTTGCACTTCAACAAGAGATGCTTATGGAGGATGATAATGTAGTGGTTGAGATTCTGAATGATTTGCCAAGAGCCAAGAGATGGAGTTTTTAATGTCTAATTAAGGATGGGAGTTATTTTTATGGCTCTCATCCTCAAAAAATGACTGATGTTATGGGTAAGATTGAATTTAGCAATGGGGTGATGCAGTTTATAAATTGCAGTATTCCCTTTCCAACCACCAACGGACTTCACATTGTAAGTTCAGGCTGTGGTTCAGGAAAATCTACTATGATTCTGGAGATAATAAAGGAAAAATGCTGGAAAGGTATTCTGGTGGTGGTGGCAACTATTGAAGCTGCCGAAGAACTGGCTAAAAAGACAGCAGAATGGATTGGCGGTATAGCTTCTTTTCATCGTCCAAAGCTCATGGTATTGCACTCCGGTACAAACAGAATAGCTGAAATGGGAGCTTACAAGGATAATCCCATCTCTTTGGCTGATTATGATATTCTGATTATCACCTCTGCCCGGATTATTATAGAGCCTTACGAGCTTTTCATTTCCTATAAGAACGGTAAAAGAGGATTCATGCTGATAGATGAAATGATTAACTATTATCCGCAGCCTTTTGAGATACCACGGGAAATAAAGGATATTGTTACATTCATAGACAGTCACAAAAGCCATAATGGAAAATCAGGTGAAGAATGTGAAGGAGGGTTTTATCAGCATTGTTATCAGGATATAAACCAGATGTTGGCTGCTTATGGGAAAAGTGGTTATAAATTGTTCCATACCAAGAATGAGCTTGTAAGGTATAAGACTGAATATATCTTTAAACATATCCTAAAGAATGGTATTGTTCCTATTCGTGGAAGAGTGAATGATTTTGCTGATGGATTATGCTGCATATTGTTTGATGGTACTGCTGATAATATATTCAGGGAAACAGACCAAAGGCTTCTCTGTATTGAAGGTTTCCACTATTCAAGTGATATAGAGTTTATCCAGTTTGATATACCGTTCAAGAGGAAAAACAATGAGAATTGGAACAAAAATGAGTTTATGGCTGTGGGAAAAGGAGTTGTTTATATGCTGAAAAATGTTTGCAGTACAGGAAAGACCCTTATCGTAACTTGGAAGTCTTTGGATATATTCAAGGGGGTGAGGAATGAAGGGGTTGCTGATACTTATGAGCTTGCAGGAGATAAGATACAGTACAATTTCCCTAAGCTATTGGGAGAATGTCTGATGGGAGCAGGAATAAGCTCAGACTGTTTTTCAATTATTTACAGAGGAAGTGGGCTTGACAGAGGTTCTAATGAATACAGAGATTTCCAAAATATTGTTTTCTTAGGCGAATGGCATATTCCTGATAATATTGTAGGAGATATAAATAAGATGTTCGGGTGTCGTTGCAGCTTCAAGGACTATATGAAGTCTTTGGTAATTCAGACTATATGCAGAATCCAGATAAGAAAGCATAGTGGACTTCCGATAAAGGTTTATTTTTCTTCCGATATTGACTATAATCTCATGGAGGAAGTTCAGGAGTATTTCATTAAAAATTCACCTTCTAGTTGTAAAATAGGTGGTGTGATGAAGCCATGCAGAAAATATAGTAAGCCTGAAAAGAACTGGATGATGGATATGATAAGCCTTTACTCCTATGACCCTAGGATAAGAGATAGCATAGAGAATGAAACTCCCTATTCATTTGATATTACTCTGGATGAGTTATATAAGATTATTCCTAAATCAAGAAAAGCTAAAGATAGATATGATAAATTATGTAAATATCTGAATATTAGATTGATAAATATGAATATAACATAGAACCAAAAATTTTCTATATCCTATATAATGGTATATCAAAAAAAAGAAAAAGGTTACATTACTTGTCTGACTAAAAAACGATATAAAGATGGAACTGAATGAAATAATGGTGTCCTGCTTTCCTAACGTGCTTGTAAAGGTAAATCCTAAGCATATACCTCTGCTTGAAGTGTTGGAAAGCATAAGGAAAGGTGATTTGAGAGTGAGGGTTGAAAGAGTGAGAAAAGAAACAGACCATAATCTGAGAAACGACCTTAAAAAGAAATTATTACCAGCCATCTGTTTTTCAGGTATGCTTGAAAGGATGGAGGATGCAAAAATTATAATCTCATCAGGGGTTATCTGTATAGACCTTGATAATGTAGCTGACCTGAAAGCTGAAAAGGAGCGGTTAAAAACTAATCCTTATGTGCTATCTGTATTCAAATCTCCCTCCGGTAATGGTTTGAAGGTGCTTGTCCTGCATGACCTGCAAGATTTTTCCTATCATAAGGCTTTGTATTATTATATTGGAAATTTATTAGGAGTAACCGGAAGAAGTGATTTGAAGTTTGACCTATCATGCTCCAATATCTCCCATCCCTGTATGTGGTCTTATGATTCCGGGCTTTATCTGAACAAAAATGCTAATAGACTGCATATAGACACAGCTAATCTTCCATCCATTCCACCTGCTCCCAAAAAGAAAGGGAAAGCTGCTACGCCTGTCCTTAATAGTAATATAACTCCAATTCAGATTACAAAATCAATAAGAGCTAAGGCATTAGAATCCCATACCTTATTTGAAGAATATTATAGCATGTACCCCGGTGTTCGGAACAATAACCTTCTGATATTGGCTAGTTTCTTCTATAATGATGGTATTCCAGAAGATTTTGCAGTTGATTATCTGATAGCTTATTATAGTAGTATTGAAAATGGATTCACTTCTGACGAGATAAGAAAAATAGTACATTCTGCTTATCATTAATGGGTTATATATCAGATTATCAATATGTTATGGTAATAACCAAAAATTCTACATATCCTATATAATGGTATATCCAGAAAAAAAGAAAAAGGTTACATTACTTGTCTTTTTAATTCTCTGGATATTATCGGATAATAGGGAGAAACAAAATACTGGAAGCCTGCATATTGGTTTCCAGTATTTTTATATGTTACTTCATTTGTACCCTCAGAACAATCATATTTGAATTTATCTCCAGCCAACAATCCCTTATCTTGCTTGCTCCAAGAATTTTAGCACTCTTTTTGTAAGCATCTAGAAAGTCTGACTGTTCCAGATTATAAATTATATATCCCAAATAAGGCATAGGAGGAAGAGGTGATGGCATTATGAACCCATTATATCTATCTCCTGTAATGATTAAAGCATCCTCACCAATAATACTTTCTCTCGGGTCAGCCCTTAAAGAGGAATAATCCAGATGTCTATTAAAGAACATGGCTACAACATTTCCTAATGTATATAACTTAAATTCAACTTTATCTTTACCAATAAAAGCATCCAAATCTTCCTGCACCGCTTTTTCAATTTCAGCTATAGTCTGTTTTTCTGTGTCATAAATCTTTGATGTAATAAATAGTTTCATAGTTTGCCTCCTTTCGTTTTTTGTGATTTAATGTTTAGTGTAATTCCCATTTTTCCCTTCAGAAATGATATAAGTCCTGTATAAGCGTCCGTTCTTTTTCTTTCTCTTGGGCATATCTCCAGAAGTTCCTTCAATGTGACTTCAATACAGAATCCAGTTTTAAAATTCTCTCCATACTTCTTTCGTAAGGCTTCTACATCTTTCTCGTATTTTTCAGAGATAGGTTGGGCGATTGTACTACTTTTTTCCATGACATCAGGAGTAGTTTCTCTAACCTGACGCTCTGACGATTCTTCTAAAGTACCATCAAAGAATATATTCATTAGATTTCCTAACATAGTTGTTGATATTATTTTTGTCATTAGTTAGAGTTTCAATCCACCAGAATCGCGTTTTGTCATTTTAAGAAAGTAGATATAAAAAAAGAACGACTAAGTTTTTAATCTTAATCGTTCTTGGGGTATAAATAAACATGATTTATCTTTATTAATCAAGCCTAAATGTAAATGTGGCTGTATCTTTTTCACTAACAAATTGTCCGTCTTTTATCGCAGGTTTCCATTTAGGCATATTTTTAAGAAGTCGTATTCCTTCTCTATCCAGATAATGGTCTACACTTTTTATAACTTTAAAATCAGTAGCCTTTCCCTCCCTATCTATTATAAAAGCTATTTTAACATCTCCTGAAATTTTCTTTTCTTGAGCCATAATTGGATAAATTTGATTTGTCCGAACATATTCTATATATTTATCTATTCCTCCAGGATATTCAGCTTTTCTATCTGGTAAAGAGGTCTTATATCTTTCTAGTCCTTTAGATTCACTTAAAGTTTTTTGTGTATCAGTAAAGTATTCTATCACTCGTTCGGAAATTAGATATACTTCCATAGAATTTCCTTTATATTTAGAAACGGCTTTTATCCAATTACCTTTAGAATCATACTCATATTGAGTGCTGATAACTTCATTTTTACCATCTGTTCCGTTTGTAACTGTTTTGTTTATAAACCCTCTTGAATTATAGTTGTTTCTTGTTGTTGAACTAACCTTTTCTCCTTTCATGTTTGTTATCATATCAGCATTGCCAGTTACATTTGCAAACATCAATGCTGTTGCAACTTTACCCATATCCACTTTTTCCCATGAATGTCTGGTTTCTATTAACTTTCGTTGAGCATTATAGATATACACTTTGCTTTCTGTATCTGATTTTTCAGAACTCAATAGATTATTGCGGTATATAGAACGCATTTTCTCTTTTCCATCACTGTTATATTCAATATCCGTAAATTGAGTAGAACTATTATAGCTTCGTTTGATACGTGCTTCTAATGTACCATTACTATTATGGGTATCTATTTTATTCAACCGACCATTATTATAATAAAAAGTTGCAATGCTTCCACTTGGATATTTAACTTTGTATAACTGTCCTTTATCATTATATTCATATTGATATGTTTTTTTCTTCTCACCAGATTCTTCTACTTCACAATACGTAAGATTTCCTTTGGAATCAAATTCACAATAGCGTGATTCAATCAACTCACCTTTTGTTAATTCTCCAAAAGACATTTCTGCTTTATATTGTTTCTCAGTGAAGCATGAAACATCTCCTTTCATGTCATAAAGTGATAGTTTTCTTATCTCTGGTTGGGCTGCCAAATATGTGGATATTAGGGAAATAATAATTGTAAATATAATTCGTGTCATAATGTTCTTAATTTAAAAAACTCTGTAAAAATAAGCCATGATAGCATTGTTCAATCCATAAGCTAATCCGTTATCGAAATCAATAGTACAAACTTCTATATCATCTGAATCTGGGAACCAGTCATAGCTTATAACTTCATATCTTATACAAAAGCTAATCTGTGGATTACTATCACACATTTCTTTTATATAGCGAGAGTCTTCTTCTGACAAAATACAGTATTTAGTATTATATTTATAATTGCTTAGTTCCCGTACTGTGCCATCATTCTTATTTTTTATTTTGATAGAAAGAATTTTGTTGTTATCAAACCTACCAGGATACCAAGGTAAATCATAATAAAATCTCACATGGTTTTCATCACCTTTCATTACAGCAATATACGTACTATTCATATAATTCAAGTCATCATTATAGACTGCTATAAAAACTTTATCTTTAATAGGGTCTCCAAATTCATCGTATTCCAACCATTTTACTTCCCATTTGCTTCCTTCTTCTAGAGTAAATCCTCCATCTGTATTTACGATATAGTCAGCAATTCTGATATTAGCATTTAATGAATTATTGCTATTATCATAATATATGGAAATATAAGTTTCTGCATTATTATAAGAAGGCATAGCATCTATATAATAGTGATCTTCATCAGGACTTAAAACAGATATAGGTTTTGTATAATCTTTCAAGCATTGTAATAGAAAATTAAAATAATTTTCTCCATAATCTGATTTAATTCTATCGGCAATACATCCTATTTGCAAAAAGGTTGAAAGCGTTATTTCTCCATTTTTTTTGGCCTTTTCAAACTCTTTAAGTATAGGTGATTTGGATGCTTCAACAGCAGCAATAGAATCCTGTACTGCTTGTTGTTTTTGTTTTTCTTGTTCTTGTTTGCTAGGAGTACATCCAACAAATACCACCAATACAATACTAATGATGGAATAGCATATTTTTTTCATATCGAAGTAGGTTTATAGTTAATACTTTTTGAATTGCTCATAAATACATGTACTCAGAATACCTCCCAATATTCCTGGGATAGATGTGATAAGTAGCCAAAACAATGGTGAATAGTTTATATCCAGGATTACAATATTTCCAATCAAATAACCAATGACAAACGCTATTAACCAGCCTAACAATGCATTTTTTATAACTCTCTTTGCAGTCCCCACATTCATAATAGAGATTGTTACCTATAAGCCCCCGAAGTCAGTATTAGATTAAACAAAAGAAAAGCGTGAGGCTTGTCTGCTCTATCCATCGAAAACAGGTATCGCCAAACACCTCGTGAAGATGAATAAGAAAGAAACAATACTCTCACGCCTGTACGATATATGTACCTATACAGCATTGGCTATACGGGAAACATATACAAACAGAAAATGAGCGTAATATTGTCTTTCATCCCTTCACTATTGAAATTGGCGATTTCGTTTTCAGGATAAAAGCAAAAAACGCTTTCTATTATAGTCCAACCATTTCTCCAGTCAGACTTTACAAATATACGTTTTTTGTTCAATATTACGCTCGATAAAGAGTATTATTTCTTTCAAATATAAGGATTTTAGCTGCTTCATGGATGGGAAAAAGAAGAAAAGGAGAGAATTTAACGTTCTCTCCTTTGGCTGCTATCGCACTAAAATCCAAAACTTCTTTCACTGTAAGTTTCAGTACTCATCCATAAGCAATTATTTAATTTGAAATCATACTTATCTTCCAGCGTTTCTAGAAATGCTTCAAAATCATCATACTTATAAGATTCTTCTATTTGCTCTTTGGTTAATTTTATCTTGATTACTTCGCCTGCCGAATAATCAAAAATGATAATGTAGTTCGTTTCCATAAAGATTATTATTTGTTGATGAATTGGTTCTTAACTCTTTGGACTGTCGAAATTCCGATTCCTTGAAGTTTGGCGATATTCCTGATACTGTACCCTTTTTTGAGTAGATTAATGGTTTCCTTATATTCCTCCTTCATTTTCTCGTCTGATTTAACACTTCCTTTCTTCCTTCCAAGTTTACCGCCATTCATAATATAATTGGCTCTCCCAGAATTTAGGCGATATTGAATGTTAGACCTTTCAATATTAGCCATTTCTGCCAGCACCGTTACCATGATACTTGCTATCGGGTTCACTTTTCCGTCAGGCTGTAATGTATATAATCCCAAGTTCTGAATATATACCGATACCTTTGCTTCATGTAGTATCTCCAGCGAACGAAGCACTTGTAGCGTACTTCTTCCCAATCTGCTCAGTTCTGATAAAAGAAGGAAATTTACGGATTCCTTTTTACAGTATTCCAAGCATTCTGTTAAAACCAGTCTTTCCTCAATTTTCTTTGCTCCTGAGATATGCTCCTCGTAGATTTTTACAATCCATATATTTTGCGATTCAGCATATCTTTTTAAATCTTCTATTTGTCTGCTCGTATCTTGTCTGTCATTAGTTGAACTGACACGAGCATAGATAACTGCTTTTGTTCTCATAATAGTCTTTGATTAAAAACATAACGTAAGGGAACGTATTCAAACAGCTCTTATAAGATTTATTTGAACACATTCCCGATTTGAACACATCACGTTATTTCCTGATGAAATATTCCGTAGCTGAGTGGACTAATATGTAATATCGTTTGTTCACCCTGCACCTATTTTCATAAGGATTGTAGAAATTCAAACATAGCTCTTTATATAATAAAGGTATGTTTTTCCTAATCCGGCATATTAACCATTTGTAGTTTATTGGTCTGCTGCCTTTCATTTTTTTCTCCCATTCCTCTATTGAGATTTGGGAGCAATCACATTCAAGATACATATTGCTTATTCCAGAATTATTTTCACATCTTTTTTAATCCATATTCCTAAAGGGTCGCAGTCAAAACTTATTCCGAAATAACATATATGGTAATGTAATTCTTTGTCTTTATAGAAATTGTAAACCTCCTCCTTACCAGTTCCATAATTGAACAGATTCTCGGTATCTCCAAAATATCTTCCTTTCTCGTCCTGAAATACTGGTCTGTTCCAATCATCTATTCCTATAAATGTCAATTTTAGTTCTTTCATGTTCTTACGTTTTTGATTGTCAGTAAATAAAAAAGGAGGACACACCATTTTATATATAGTGCATCCTCCTCAGATGTTAGTGCTTGGTTATTCTTTACTCAATAAACCAGTTCCAAGAATCGTCCTCCTTATTGATGGACTTTACTAAACCTACCGCCACATCATAAGCGTTGATGGTTCTTTCAAGTGTGGTATCAATATAGTTGTTCTTGTAATTGGTAAGTAACTGATAGAATTGCCAAGCGGATATTGCTTTTCCAAAACCTCCGAAATTCTCATCTGTATAATAATCCCGGATAGCTGAATTAATCTGAGCTTCATTAAGTATCAGCTCAGGCAATCCAAGTCTTGTCTTGATACTTTGAGGTAGAGCTTGGTACATTCTCGCCTTTCCTAAGAATTGGGCGAGGGTACTTACATCTATGATAGTATCTGTCAGTCGGTGCATTTCTTCAATATGGTTTATATAATCGTAACGGCTGAACAGCTCCATACAATATTTATACAGGTCTGCTGTATTGGTTACTTTTATACATAGTTTTACACCGTCTGTTCTCAATAGCAAGTTGGTACATACTTCATTCACAAAGCCAATACCAACTCTGAATGTCTGTTTTTGAGAAGAATTACCAAGTAAGTTTGTTTCGGTATAGGTTCTGACACCTACCACTTGAAGATTTAACTTGTTTCCGTTTATCTCATAGGTTATACTTGGTATCTCAATCATAAACATAATTCTCTGATAGTAAGAGCCTGAATCCTCGTTCGTCAGATTTTCCACTAATTTACCGCTCCCTTTTCTTGTCCGTAGCTTCATTTCGTGGCTTACTCTGATTTTTGGCTCTAGAAACTGCTGACCCTGAAAATAAGTTTGGGTCGCATCACAAACAGTATTGATAAAATCATTATGACTGATTGTTTCAATGTTATCTCTACTGAATACTGGTACTAAATAATCATCCTGTAAAGTCTGCAAATCCATTTCAATCGTATTTCCCAAGATGAATGGATTTCTCTCTTTTTCAGTTTCCAATAATACCATTTCGTTTGTTTCCATGATTCTGTTATTTTTTAGTTATTACTCCGTTTTAATTTTCGTGGCTTTCTTCTTCAAGATACCACGTAATTTTTTCCAGTTCTTGAAAATGGCTAATAACATTTCCAAGATTATGATTAGGGCTGATTCCGCTTTCTCATATTTCATTCGTTCTCAGTCTTAAATCCTTTCACTGTTTTTGGTCGTTGATAGCTCTTGAATACGTGTCGTAGATATTCTATTACCTCTACCATGTTTACAATTAGGCTTATGACCTTCATTACATCAAAAATTCTTTTCATTTTCATAATTATTCCTCCTTTGGTTAGTTTATTATCACTAATAAGGCTTTGGAGGGAAAATAAAAAAGCAAGAAATACGGTGCTGATTGACCGTATTTCCTGCTGTACTAATAGGAGATAATAATGAAAATAATCCCTACTTCTGGATTTTAGATACAGCTTGAAGTATATCTTATCCGAAAATAGGGATTATTGTCAGGTGTGATAAGTAGATACTTCTCCGCTTATCCACTGCTTTCTATATGATGTTTCTCTGCTTATTATCTTTCCTATTCATTGTTTTTCTTCATATATAAGAGTTTGAGGGGATTTGAGGAGGGGAGTAATAGTATGTGAAATTTATCTTTCTTAACTCCGGGAGGTTAATTGAATATAAAAGATAGGGGGAGTAAATAAGGGAGTGGGAGGATTTATAAAAAGAAAAAGTCGCTGATTATCAGCGACTTTTAATCCTATTTCGTGGACCAGCCAGGGCTTGAACCTGGGACCTCCAGATTATGAGTCTGTTGCTCTAACCAACTGAGCTACAAGTCCGACATTTCAGAAGAATTTGTTTGGAAATGCGTTGCAAAAGTAATGGTTTGAGTTGAAATCTGCAATATTTGGTTAGAAAAAAATGATAAAAAAAACTAATGGAACAGATGCTTGCAATATATGTTGTATTTTTGCCGATATTAATAATTAATTATCAGACGTATGTCACACAACACACAAGATTCTCGTTTTAAGGGGTTAACCGACCAGGAAGTTCTTCAAAATCGTCAAAAATATGGGATGAATCTGCTGACTCCTCCCAAACGTCCGTCAATCTGGAAACTGTATCTGGAGAAGTTTCAGGATCCGGTTATCAAAGTGCTGCTCGTTGCGGCAGCTTTTTCTCTGTTGATTTCAATCATTGAGAGTGAATATGCGGAAACAATCGGTATATTCTTTGCTATTTTCTTAGCAACCGGCATCGGCTTCTATTTTGAATATGATGCCAATAAGAAGTTTGATTTGCTGAATGCCGTAGGGGAGGAGACTCCGGTTATGGTGATTCGAAATGGAAAGGTGCATGAAATTCCTAAGAAAGATATTGTAGTAGGGGATGTGGTGATATTGAATACCGGTGATGAGATTCCGGCAGACGGAGTATTGTTGGAAGCGGTATCATTGCAAGTAAATGAATCAAGCCTGACCGGGGAATTGATGGTGAACAAAACAACGGATGAGGTTCATTTTGATGAAGAAGCTACTTATCCGTCTAATTCCGTAATGCGTGGAACGACAGTAACGGATGGTCACGGAGTGATGTGCGTAGAAAGAGTAGGGGATGCTACTGAAATTGGTAAGGTAGCTCGGCAGGCTACAGAACAGAGTCAGGAACAGACTCCGTTGAATTTACAGTTGACTAAATTGGCCAATCTGATAGGGAAGGTGGGTTTTACAATTGCGACACTGACCTTCGTAATCTTTACAGCGAAAGATTTGTATGCATATTTGAGCGTGACGGCGGTGACCGACTGGCATCAGTGGCTTGAAATAGCACGTATCGTATTGAAGTATTTTATGATGGCTGTCACTTTGATTGTGGTAGCGGTACCGGAAGGATTGCCTATGAGTGTGACCTTGAGTCTGGCATTGAATATGCGCCGTATGCTGAAAACGAACAACCTGGTTCGTAAGATGCATGCATGCGAAACAATGGGAGCCATTACGGTGATTTGTACGGATAAGACAGGTACACTGACACAGAACCTGATGCAGGTGTATGATGCCAAGTTGGATGAATCTCAGAAGAACCTGATAGCAGAGGGTATAGCAACTAACTCTACTGCTTTCCTGGAAGAGAAAGAGGGAGAAGGTAAGCCGTCCGGAGTAGGAAACCCCACGGAAGTGGCTCTCTTGCTTTGGTTGAATGAGCAGGGAATGGATTACATCTCATTGAGAAATCAGGCGAAGACGGTAAATCAGCTTACTTTCTCTACGGAAAGAAAATATATGGCTACGCTGGTCGACTCTTCTGTCTTGAACGCACGTGTGCTTTATGTGAAAGGTGCTCCTGAGATTGTGATGGGAAAATGTAACCTGGAAGAAAGCCGGGTTAAGCAATATAATGAACAGCTTTTGGCTTACCAGAATCAGGCTATGCGTACATTGGGAGTGGCTTATAAGGTAATTCCTGAAAATAGCAGTACGGATTGTGCGGAACTGGTGAAGGAAGGCGGATTGACATTCATGGGAATTTTTGCGATCAGTGACCCGATTCGTCCGGATGTGCCTGATGCGGTGAAGAAATGCCAGTCAGCTGGTATCCGTGTGAAGATTGTAACGGGAGATACTCCGGGAACAGCAACTGAAATCGCACGACAAATCGGGCTGTGGACATCGGAAGATACGGAACGGAATCGCATTACCGGAGTGGAATTTGCTGCCTTGAGCGATGAAGAAGCTTTGGAAAGAGTGGTCGATTTGAAGGTGATGAGCCGTGCACGTCCGATGGATAAGCAACGTCTGGTACAGTTGCTCCAGCAAAAAGGTGAAGTAGTAGCAGTGACTGGTGACGGAACCAATGATGCGCCGGCATTGAATCATGCGCAGGTGGGTTTGTCAATGGGAACAGGTACTTCTGTGGCGAAAGAGGCCAGTGATATTACGTTGTTGGATGACTCCTTCCATAGCATTGCTACTGCAGTGATGTGGGGACGTTCGTTGTATAAGAATATCCAGCGCTTTATTGTGTTCCAGCTGACCATCAATGTGGTAGCTTTGCTGAGCGTATTGCTGGGTGCCTTTTTAGGTACGGAACTTCCGCTGACGGTTACTCAAATGCTATGGGTGAACCTGATTATGGATACGTTTGCAGCGATGGCGTTGGCGTCTATTGCGCCGAGCATGGATGTAATGAATGAAAAACCTCGTAAGCGTACTGATTTTATCATATCTCCTGCCATGCGGAACAATATATTCGGTGTGGGTGCCGGATTCTTGATTGTACTGATGGGGCTGTTGGCTTTCTTTAAGAACATGCCTGGCGGTATGGATGTGCATCATCTGACTGTCTTCTTTACGATTTTTGTCATGCTGCAGTTCTGGAACCTGTTTAATGCCAGCGTATTTGGTACGAATCATTCTATCTTTAAAGATGCCGGTCATGCGATGGGTATGTTAGGAGTGGCATTGATTATTCTGGTTGGTCAGTTCATTATTGTTACTTTTGGTGGCAAGGTCTTCCGTACAGAGCCTTTGCCTGCATTGGAATGGGCTTATATTATAGCCGGTACTTCTGTGGTACTTTGGATTGGTGAGATTTGGCGAGGAGTTAAACGGATGATGAAAAAATGAACCGGATTAAAAATATTATATTTGATTTAGGCGGTGTGCTTCTTGATTTGGATGTACACCGTTGTTTAGAGCGTTTGGAGGGTATCGGGCTGCATGAAGTGCGTCAGTGGATGACTGGAACGAATGAAAAAGGTTTCTTTAAAGAATATGAGTGTGGCACATTGACCACGGAGCAGTTCCGGGGCCGGATTCGCGAAGAGGTGGGTCGTGAACTTCCGGACGAGGAGATTGACCGGATATGGAACAGCATGTTAAAGGAAATTCCGGATTATAAGTTTGAATTATTGCTGAAGCTAAAGGAAAACTATAATTTATATTTGCTGAGCAATACGAATGACTTGCACTGGAAAGAGTGTGCAGGTAAGTTTACTTATAAAGGTATGCCGATGCTTGATTGCTTTACCCAGGTATTTCTTTCGTACCGGATGCATCTGGCAAAACCCGATGTGGAAATCTTTCAGACTGTGCTGAAAGAGGCAGGACTTAAAACCGATGAAGTCTTGTTTATAGATGATTCTGAAGAGAATTGTCAGGCAGCTGCTAAGTTGGGAATCGGTGTGTGTCATTATGTACCAGGAGATAATCTGGAGGTACAGCTTCAAAAATTTATAGTGTAAGCAAATGAAAATAGTTACTGGCTCTACGGCCGCAAATCTTCCTGCATGTGTGGCAACCATAGGTTGTTTTGACGGTGTACATAGAGGACATCAGTACCTGATAGAGCAGGTGCATAATATTGCGAAGGCGGGAGGACTTGCTTCTTGCCTGATAACTTTTACTTCTCATCCTCGGCAGGTACTGGATACGGATTATCGTCCCCGGCTGCTGACATGCTTGTCTCAGAAAATAGAATGTTTTGAGCATTCTCCTATTGAATATTGTGTGTTACTTCCTTTTACGAAGGAACTGTCGTTGCTTTCTGCCCGTGAATTTATGAGGATTCTGCATGAGGTGTATAATGTGCAAGCCCTTTTTGTAGGATATGATCATCATTTTGGACATAATCAGGGGGAGGGGTTTGAGAAATACTGCCAATATGGAAAAGAATTAGGCATGCGTGTGATGCAGTCAAGAGCTTTGGTAGAGGATGGTACTTCTATTAGTTCTACGTTGATTCGTTCATGTCTGCTTGCAGGAGATATAAAGAAGGCGAATGCTTATCTGGGTTACAGCTACTATTTAAGCGGAAGAGTGGTTGACGGAAAGAAGGTGGGGCGTACTTTGGGATTTCCTACAGCCAACATTCAGCCATTGTGTACTGAAAAGCTTCTGCCGGCAACGGGAGTGTATGCGGTTTATATATATATAGGGAAAGAACGCTACGCTGGAATGTTGAACATAGGAAGTTGCCCTACCGTGAACGAGAATGAACAGTCTGTGAGTGTGGAAGTCCATATATTGAATTTCCAGGGAGATATTTATCAAGAATTGATAAAAATTGAGTTTGTGGAGTATCTGCGCCCGGAAGTGAAATTTGAAAGTGTGGAAAAGCTTACATGGCAGTTGCGGCAGGATAAAGAGGTGGTGAAAAATCTTTTGCACCAAAAGGGGTAAAGTTTTGGGCAGCATCTGATTTGTCTGTATCTTTGCAGCAAATTAGATAATTGAATTGAATGAAAACATTTGAAGAACTTGGCGTTTCACCGGAAATACGCAAGGCAATTGAGGAATTAGGGTATGAGAATCCTATGCCCGTGCAAGAAGAAGTAATACCGTATTTGTTGGGAAACGGCAATGATGTAGTGGCTCTGGCACAAACCGGAACCGGAAAAACAGCCGCATTTGGTCTGCCGCTGATTCAGAAAATTGATGTAAAAAATTGTGTACCACAGGCGTTGGTACTTTGTCCGACACGTGAACTTTGCTTGCAAATAGCAGGTGACCTGACTGACTATTCGAAGTATATCACCGATTTAAAGATTCTTCCTGTGTATGGAGGCTCTTCCATAGATAGCCAGATTCGTAGCTTGAAGAGGGGAGTGCATATTATCGTAGCTACTCCCGGCCGCTTGATTGACTTGATGGAACGCAAAGTGGCTCAATTGGCTACAATCCGCGACGTGGTTATGGATGAAGCGGATGAAATGCTGAATATGGGCTTTACGGATAGTATCAATGCGATTCTTGAAAATATACCTCAAGACCGGAATACTTTGATGTTCTCTGCGACGATGAGTCCGGAAATTGCCCGTATTGCGAAGACTTATTTGCATGAGGCAAAAGAAATCACTATCGGTACCAAGAATGAAGGAAGCAAGAACGTTAATCATGTGGCTTATATAGTACACGCAAAAGATAAATATCTGGCATTGAAACGTGTCGTTGATTTTTATCCTCAGATTTATGGTATCGTTTTTTGCCGTACGCGCAAGGAAACCCAGGAAATAGCCGATAAGCTTATACAGGATGGATATAATGCAGACTCGCTGCATGGCGAGTTGAGCCAGGCACAGCGTGACTTGGTGATGCAGAAGTTCCGTCAACGTCACTTGCAGTTACTGGTTGCAACGGATGTGGCTGCGAGAGGACTGGATGTGAATGACCTGACGCACGTAATTAATTACGGATTGCCTGATGATACTGAAAGTTATACGCATCGGAGTGGCCGTACAGGGCGTGCTGGAAAAACGGGAATTTCCATTGCAATTATCAATTTGCGGGAGAAGGGCCGTATGAAGGAGATTGAGCACATCATCAAAAAGAAGTTTGAAGTTAGTGTGCTCCCATCCGGACAGGAAATTTGTCAGCAGCAGTTGATAAAGGTGATTGATGATATAGAGAAAGTGAAAGTAAATGAAGAGGAGATAGAGACCTTCTTACCTGGCATTTACCGAAAACTTGATTGGCTGGATAAGGAAGATTTGATTAAGCGCGTGGTTTCATTGGAGTTTAATCGTTTCCTGGATTATTATAAAAATGCTCCTGAAATTGAGCAGCCTAAGGCTAATGAAAAGAAATCTGAGGCAAAGGAATCTCGTAAGGGAGATAAAGAGAAGGTAGGCCGTAAGGCTGAAAAAGGTTATACGCGTTTGTTCTTGAATTTAGGAAAAACAGACGGCTTTTATACCAATCAGATTATAGACCTGGTAAACCGTAATCTGAGAAAGGAGCGTATTCAGATTGGCCGTATTGATTTGATGCAGAATTTCTCGTTTTTTGAAGTGATTCAAGAACAGGCTCCACAAGTGTTAAAGGCTTTGAACAAAGTCGTATTGAGTGGGGGACGTAAAGTCTGTGTGGAGATTGCCGGTGAGAATACCGGAAAAAGTGATAAGAGCGGAAAGAAAAAGAAAGTGGCGACTGAAAAGAAAGCTGATAAACCTTCAAAGGTAGAGAAGGCGAAAAAGCCGAGCCGGGAGGAAAGAGGATATACCAGTCCTCGCGGTCCGAAAAAGAAAGATGACTGGAAGCAGTTCTTTCAGCAGGATAATCAACCGCTTCGGGGAGAAGAACCAGACTTTTCAGAAGAAGGTTGGGCTAAACGCAGCAAACGTAAAAAATAAATAAATAAAAAGCCGGAAGGGAATTGTTCCTTTCCGGCTTTTTATTTATTTGAAGATGCCTTCTGTTGTCATTTGTATACGTTTGATACTTCCGTCTTTCTGGTAAAAAAGCGGGTCAATACAGATGGATCTTCTGAATCCGCAGCCATCAGTATTTATGCTTCCGTTATGGTAGATGAAGTAGGATTTCCCTTTAAAATCGATGATGGCCTGATGGTTGGTATTGGAGTTCCCGGCTATTTCATTGAGGATACCTTTATAGATCCAGGGCCCATTGATGTTCTTGCTCATGGCATAGCATATTTTTTCTGGGAATTCTGAAGCGAAAGACAGGTAGTACCAGTCTCCATGTTTGTGAACCCAAGGTGCTTCTGTGTATCTGGGAAGGTTGATGGGATGAATGGGGCCGTCCAGTTCTGTCATATTATCTTTTAGTTTTGCATAGTAACATTGTGTGTTTCCCCAAAAAAGATAAGCTTGACCGTCATCGTCGATAAAGACCGTCGGGTCTATATCATCCCATGCAATGGAAGTGTATTGGGTCGTCATGTCGTTGGTAATCAGTGCACTGCCGCGTGCATCTTTAAAAGGACCTATGGGAGAGTCGGATACGGCAACTCCAATTGACTTCCCGGGAATAGTGGCATGTTCGACGGTGACATACCAGTAGAATTTCCCGTTATGTTCAATTACCTGACTGGCCCACGCTTCTCCTTTTGCCCACTTGAAATCGGTAGCTTTCAACGTATAGGCATGTTCGGTGAAGGTTTTCATGTCTTTGGTAGAGAAAATGCACCATTCGTTCATCAGATAATATTGCTGAGGTGCGGGACATTCATCGTGGCCGGCATAAATATATACTGTGCCGTCGTGGACTAATGCGGCTGGGTCACCCAGATATTTATAGGAAACCACCGGGTTTTGAGTCGCTACAAATGTAGTATCTTTTTGTGCGGCTTGTAGGATAGATGAATGTGTGGTAAAAATGGTGAGGGCAATAACCCCCAGGTTAATGAATGGATTTTTCATGATATATTAAATTTGAAAATGATTTTGATGCAAAGATAGCTGTCGTATGGGTCGGGAGGGTGGACAAAAGGTTTTTTAGATTGGATTATGGGTATGTGGGTTAGAAAAAGAATTGGATTTATTAGTTTACTCCAACTTTTTTCCTACATTTGCCGTATAAATTCATTAAACAGTTTAATCATTATGGAAAACGAAAACAAAAATCAGCTTCAGATAGAATTAAAAGAAGAAGTGGCACAGGGAACTTATGCGAATCTTGCAATTATTACTCATTCAAGCTCTGAATTTATTCTTGACTTTGTACGTGTAATGCCGGGTTTGCCGAAAGCAGGTGTTCAATCTCGTATTGTAATGACTCCGGAACATGCAAAGCGTCTGATGTTTGCATTGCAGGACAATGTGACTAAGTATGAGCAGAATTTTGGTCAGATTCGGATGCCGGAACAGCAGGCACAAGGCGGAAAAACTTTCGTTCCACCGTTGAGTGATTTCAAAGGAGAGGCTTAAAAAAATATAAATAGAGGACTCAAGAGGCTCATTTCCCGTTTTTTTCGGGGAATGAGCTTTTTTCTTTTTAAAAACAGTTTGTCTATTAAAAAGTTATTTGTAATTTTGCAGCCCGAAATGTAGTATTTCGACAAGGATTGTAGAAACAATAAGAAACAAATATATAACAATTAAAAATCAAACAAAATGCCTACTATTCAACAGTTAGTAAGAAAAGGAAGAACGGTTTTGGTTGATAAGAGTAAATCACCGGCATTGGATTCATGTCCTCAGAGACGTGGCGTTTGCGTACGTGTTTACACTACAACTCCGAAAAAACCGAACTCAGCAATGCGTAAAGTTGCTCGTGTGCGTCTGACAAACTCTAAGGAAGTGAACTCTTACATTCCGGGAGAAGGACATAACTTGCAGGAACACTCAATCGTTTTGGTTCGTGGTGGTCGTGTGAAAGACCTTCCGGGTGTACGTTATCACATCGTTCGTGGTACACTGGATACAGCAGGTGTAGCAGGCCGTACACAGAGACGTTCTAAATATGGCGCTAAGCGTCCGAAACCAGGACAGGCAGCTCCGGCAGGAAAAGGTAAGAAATAATCCTCGCTGAGTACAATCCTTATTAAGAAAAACTTTTATAAATTCGTTTTGGTTTGTTGGAAAAGCTTTAAGGTTGAGTAAATGCTTCGGAGGAAGCGTTGAAGTAGACAGAGATGCAGCCCCAAACTAAACATTATTATCAAACAAAATGAGAAAAGCAAAACCAAAAAAACGTGTGATCCTTCCGGATCCAGTATTTAATGATCAGAAGGTTTCTAAATTCGTAAACCATCTGATGTATGATGGAAAGAAGAACACTTCTTACGAAATCTTCTATAACGCACTGAAAACAGTTGAAACTAAGCTTCCGGGTGAAGAAACTTCAGCATTGGAAGTTTGGAAAAAAGCTCTTGATAACGTAACTCCTCAGTTGGAAGTAAAATCTCGCCGTATCGGTGGTGCTACTTTCCAGGTTCCTACCGAAATTCGTCCGGATCGTAAGGAGTCAATCTCTATGAAGAATCTGATTGCTTTTGCCCGTAAACGTGGTGGAAAGTCAATGGCTGATAAATTGGCTGCAGAAATCCTTGATGCATACAACGAACAGGGTGGTGCTTTTAAACGTAAGGAAGATATGCACCGTATGGCTGAAGCTAACCGTGCTTTCGCTCACTTCAGATTTTAATCTAGTTAATAACTTTAAGACGAATTAAAATGGCTAAACATGATTTGCATTTGACCCGTAACATCGGAATCATGGCGCACATCGATGCTGGTAAGACAACTACTTCTGAACGTATCTTGTTTTACACAGGTTTGACTCATAAGATTGGTGAGGTGCACGATGGTGCTGCTACCATGGACTGGATGGAACAGGAGCAGGAACGTGGTATTACTATTACTTCAGCTGCTACAACTACTTATTGGAAGTATGCTGGTAACAAGTATAAAATCAACTTGATTGACACTCCGGGACACGTGGACTTTACTGCAGAAGTAGAACGTTCACTCCGTGTGTTGGATGGCGCTGTGGCTACTTATTGTGCTGTAGGTGGTGTTGAACCTCAGTCAGAAACAGTATGGCGTCAGGCTGATAAATACAATGTTCCTCGTATCGGTTATGTTAACAAGATGGACCGTTCTGGAGCTGACTTCTTCGAAGTTGTTCGTCAGATGAAGGATGTATTGGGCGCTAATCCATGTCCGGTTGTAATTCCTATCGGTGCAGAAGAGTCTTTCAAAGGTGTAGTTGACCTGATTAAGATGAAAGCTATCTTGTGGCACGATGAAACTATGGGTGCTGACTATGATGTAGAAGAAATCCCTGCAAACTTGGTAGACGAAGCTCAGGAATGGAGAGATAAGATGCTCGAAAAAGTAGCTGAGTTTGATGAAGCTTTGATGGAGAAATATTTCGATGATCCTTCTACAATTACAGAGGAAGAAGTGATGCGTGCTTTGCGTGCAGGTACTTTGAAGATGGAAATCGTTCCGATGTTGTGTGGATCTTCATTCAAGAACAAAGGTGTGCAGACTTTGCTTGACTATGTATGTGCATTCTTACCTTCTCCGCTGGATACTCCGAACATCGTTGGTACTAACCCGAACACGGGTGCTGAAGAAGACCGTAAACCGGATGAAGACGAAAAGACTTCAGCTTTGGCATTTAAGATCGCTACTGACCCGTATGTAGGTCGTTTGACTTTCTTCCGTGTGTACTCAGGTAAAGTAGAAGCTGGTTCATATATTTACAACTCTCGTTCAGGAAAGAAGGAACGTGTATCTCGTTTGTTCCAGATGCACTCAAATAAGCAGAATCCTGTGGAAGTAATCAGCGCTGGTGATATTGGTGCTGGTGTAGGTTTCAAGGATATTCGCACTGGTGATACTCTTTGCGATGAAACTGCTCCGATCGTTCTTGAATCAATGGACTTCCCAGAACCGGTTATCGGTATCGCAGTAGAGCCTAAGACTCAGAAAGACCTTGATAAGTTGTCTAACGGTTTGGCTAAGTTGGCTGAAGAAGACCCGACATTTACTGTGAAGACTGACGAACAGACTGGACAGACAGTTATCTCTGGTATGGGTGAGCTTCACTTGGATATCATTATCGACCGTCTGAAACGTGAGTTCAAGGTTGAATGTAACCAAGGTCGTCCTCAGGTTAGCTACAAAGAAGCAATTACTAAGACTGTTGAATTGCGTGAAGTTTACAAGAAACAGTCTGGTGGTCGTGGTAAGTTTGCTGACATCATCGTTTCTGTAGGTCCAGTTGATGAAGACTTCAAACAGGGTGGTCTGCAGTTCATCGATGAAGTGAAGGGTGGTAACGTTCCTAAGGAATTCATTCCTTCAGTTCAGAAAGGTTTCTTGACTGCAATGAAGAACGGTGTATTGGCTGGTTATCCGCTTGATTCTTTGAAGGTCGTTTTGAAGGATGGTTCATTCCACCCGGTTGACTCTGACCAGTTGTCTTTCGAAATCTGTGCTATCCAGGCATACAAGAATGCTTGTGTGAAGGCAGGTCCGGTTCTGATGGAGCCGATCATGAAGCTGGAAGTTGTGACTCCGGAAGAAAACATGGGTGATGTAATCGGTGACTTGAACAGACGTCGTGGTCAGGTAGAAGGTATGGAAACAAGCCGTTCTGGTGCTCGTATCGTAAAAGCAATGGTTCCATTGGCTGAAATGTTCGGTTATGTAACTGCTTTGCGTACTATTACTTCAGGTCGTGCTACTTCTTCAATGACTTACGATCACCACGCTCAGGTTTCTAGCTCAATCGCTAAGACTGTACTGGAAGAAGTTAAAGGTCGCGTAGACTTGGTATAAAAAGAAATAGGATGGAAGTTGATGAGGACTAGCGAATGACTCTTAGTCCTCAAGCTTCCTTCCCAATATAAACAATTAATAATTTAATAAACAAATGAGTCAGAAAATCAGAATTAAACTGAAATCTTACGATCACAACTTGGTAGACAAGTCAGCAGAAAAGATTGTAAGAACTGTGAAGGCTACAGGTGCTATTGTAAGCGGTCCTATTCCATTGCCTACACACAAACGTATTTTTACTGTAAACCGTTCGACTTTCGTTAACAAGAAGTCACGTGAACAGTTTGAATTGTCTTCTTACAAGAGGCTGATTGACATCTACAGCTCAACTGCTAAGACAGTAGACGCTTTGATGAAATTGGAATTACCGAGTGGGGTAGAAGTAGAAATTAAAGTTTAATCAATTAAAAATTAACTGAAATGCCAGGATTATTAGGAAAGAAAATCGGAATGACATCCGTTTTCAGTGCTGATGGTAAGAATGTACCATGCACTGTTATCGAAGCTGGTCCTTGTGTAGTTACTCAGATTAAGAGTGTAGAAAAAGATGGCTATGCAGCTGTTCAGGTAGGTTTCCAGGACAAGAAGGAAAAGCACACTACTAAACCGTTGATGGGTCACTTTAAGAAAGCTGGAGTAACTCCAAAGAGACACTTGGCCGAGTTCAAAGATTTCTCAGAAGAATTGAATTTAGGTGACACTATCACTGTAGAATTGTTCAATGACACTGCTTATGTAGATGTTATTGGTACTTCTAAAGGAAAAGGTTTCCAGGGTGTTGTAAAACGTCATGGATTTGGCGGTGTAGGCCAGACTACTCATGGTCAGCACAACCGTGCCCGCAAACCGGGTTCTATCGGTGCTTGTTCTTACCCTGCTAAAGTATTCAAAGGAATGCGCATGGGCGGACAAATGGGTGGTGACAGGGTAACTACTCACAACTTACAGGTATTAAAAGTGATTCCTGAACACAACTTGCTGTTGATCAAAGGTTCTGTTCCGGGTTGCAAAGGTTCAATCGTAATAATTGAGAAATAATGGAAGTTAACGTATTAAATATTAAGGGTGAAGATACCGGCAAAAAGGTTGCTTTGAACGAAGCTATCTTCGGAATCACTCCAAATGATCACGCTATCTATCTGGATGTGAAGCAGTATATGGCTAATCAGCGCCAGGGTACTCACAAGTCTAAGGAAAGAAGCGAAATCAGTGGTTCTACTCGTAAATTGGGTCGTCAGAAAGGTGGCGGCGGTGCACGTCGTGGTGATATCAACTCTCCAGTATTGGTGGGTGGTGCTCGTGTTTTTGGTCCTAAACCTCGCGATTATTGGTTCAAACTGAACAAGAAAGTGAAAGTTTTGGCTCGTAAATCTGCATTGGCATACAAGGCACAGACTAACAACATCGTAGTAGTAGAAGACTTCACTTTCGAATCTCCTAAGACTAAAGAATTTGTAAATGTTGTGAATAATCTCAAAGTGGCTGGTAAAAAGCTACTTATGGTTTTGCCGGAAGCAAATAAAAACGTATATTTGTCTGCTCGTAACTTAGAGCGTACAAATCTTGCAATTGCTTCTGCGCTGAATACATACTCTGTATTGAACGCAGAAACTCTTGTTGTGACAGAAAGTGCTTTGAAAGCTATCGAGGAAACCTTAGTGAAATAATTAAAGGAGGCTGAAGTAATATGGGAATGATTATTAAACCGTTGGTTACAGAAAAAATGACGGCAATATCTGAAAAGTTCAACCGCTTTGGATTTATTGTTCGTCCTGAAGCTAACAAATTAGAAATTAAGCGTGAAATCGAAGCTATGTATAATGTGACTGTAGTAGACGTAAACACAATTCGCTACGCAGGAAAGAATAAGAGCCGTTATACTAAGTCTGGTCTTATCAATGGACGTACAAATGCTTACAAGAAAGCTATCGTTACATTGAAAGAAGGTGATACTATTGATTTTTATAGCAATATTTAAATAAAAGATGGCAGTACGTAAATTTAAGCCCACAACACCGGGGCAGAGACACAAAATTATTGGTACTTTTGAAGAAATTACTGCATCGGTACCAGAAAAATCTCTTGTATATGGAAAGCGTTCTACTGGTGGTCGTAACCACGTAGGTAAGATGACAATGCGCTATATCGGCGGTGGTCACAAGAGAAAATTCCGTATTATTGATTTCAAGAGAAATAAAGACGGTGTTCCAGCAGTCGTTAAAACAATTGAATATGATCCGAACCGTTCGGCTCGTATCGCTTTGTTGTTTTATGCTGATGGTGAAAAAAGATATATCATTGCTCCTAATGGATTGCAAGTAGGTAGCACTTTGATGTCTGGAGCGAATGCGGCGCCTGAGATTGGTAACGCACTTCCTCTTGAAAACATCCCTGTGGGTACTGTAATTCACAACATTGAATTGCGTCCGGGCCAGGGTGCTGCTTTGGTAAGATCGGCTGGTAACTTTGCTCAGTTGACATCTCGTGAAGGTAAATATTGTGTAATCAAATTGCCTTCAGGTGAAGTAAGACAAATCTTGAGTGCTTGTAAAGCTACTATCGGTAGTGTAGGTAACTCAGACCATGCATTGGAATCATCAGGTAAGGCTGGTCGTTCTCGCTGGTTGGGTCGTCGTCCTCACAACCGTGGTGTTGTTATGAACCCTGTTGATCACCCGATGGGTGGTGGTGAAGGACGTCAGTCGGGAGGTCACCCAAGATCACGTACAGGCTTGTATGCTAAGGGCTTGAAGACAAGAGCACCTAAGAAACAGTCTTCTAAGTATATTATTGAAAGAAGAAAGTAATAACAACTGATTAATTGAGTAATTTATGAGTCGTTCATTAAAAAAAGGTCCATATATTAATGTAAAACTGGAAAACAAGGTGCTGGCTATGAATGAAAGCGGCAAGAAATCAGTTGTTAAGACATGGGCTAGAGCTTCAATGATTTCGCCTGATTTCGTAGGGCATACAATTGCAGTTCACAACGGAAACAAATTTATTCCTGTTTACGTTACTGAAAACATGGTTGGTCATAAGTTAGGTGAATTTGCACCAACTCGTACTTTCCGTGGTCATGCTGGTAACAAGAAAAAATAATAACAGGACGCACATTTGAAATAATAAAGTAATAAATAATGGGAGCAAGAAAAAAAATATCGGCTGAAAAGAGAAAAGAAGCCCTTAAAACCATGTATTTTGCAAAATTGCAAAATGTGCCTACTTCTCCGCGTAAAATGCGTCTCGTGGCTGACATGATTCGTGGTATGGAGGTAAATAGAGCACTTGGTGTCTTGAAGTTTTCTTCTAAAGAAGCTTCTGCAAGAGTGGAAAAATTGTTACGCTCTGCTATTGCTAACTGGGAACAGAAAAACGAACGTAAAGCTGAAGACGGCGAATTGTTTGTAACTAAGATTTATGTTGACGGGGGAGCAACCTTGAAAAGAATGAGACCGGCTCCACAGGGTAGAGGTTACAGAATTCGTAAACGTTCAAACCATGTGACTTTGTTCGTTGATTCTAAGAATACTAATGATAAAAATTAAGAGTAGATGGGACAGAAAGTTAATCCGATAAGCAACCGTTTAGGAATTATCAGAGGATGGGATTCTAATTGGTACGGTGGCAATGATTATGGTGATGCTTTGTTGGAAGACAGCAAAATCCGTAAATATTTGAATGCCAGACTTGCAAAAGCCAGCGTTTCAAGAATTGTTATTGAACGTACACTGAAATTGGTGACAATTACGGTTTGTACAGCACGTCCGGGTATTATCATTGGTAAAGGCGGTCAGGAAGTTGACAAGCTGAAAGAAGAGTTGAAGAAGATCACGGACAAAGATATTCAGATCAATATCTTTGAAGTGAAGAGACCTGAGTTGGATGCTGTTATTGTAGCTAATAATATCGCTCGTCAGGTAGAAGGTAAGATTGCCTATCGCCGTGCCATCAAGATGGCTATCGCTAACACAATGCGTATGGGCGCTGAAGGTATCAAAGTGTTGATTTCAGGACGTTTGAATGGAGCAGAAATGGCCCGTTCTGAAATGTATAAAGAAGGAAGAACTCCGTTGCATACTTTCCGTGCAGATATTGACTACTGTCATGCAGAAGCTTTGACTAAAGTTGGTTTGCTGGGTATTAAAGTATGGATTTGCCGTGGTGAAGTGTATGGTAAGAGAGAATTAGCGCCCAACTTTACTCAGACTAAAGAGAGTGGTCGTGGTGGTAATGGCAACAATAACGGTGGTAAGAACTTCAAAAGAAAGAAAAACAATCGCTAACGGATTTGAATTTTAGGAATTATGTTACAACCGAAAAAGACAAAATTCAGAAGACAGCAGAAGGGCAGTCAGAAAGGAAATGCTCAAAGAGGAAACCAATTGGCTTTCGGCTCATTTGGTATTAAATCTTTGGAGACTAAATGGATTACAGGTAGACAAATTGAAGCTGCACGTATTGCGGTAACAAGATATATGCAACGTCAAGGACAGATTTGGATCCGTATTTTCCCGGACAAACCTATTACTCGCAAGCCTGCTGATGTGCGTATGGGTAAAGGTAAAGGTGCTCCTGAAGGTTTCGTTGCTCCGGTTACTCCGGGTCGTATTATCATCGAGGCAGAAGGTGTTCCTTATGAAGTAGCTAAAGAAGCTTTGCGTCTTGCAGCACAGAAGCTTCCTGTTACTACTAAGTTTATAGTTAGACGTGATTACGATGCTCAAAATCAAAATGCTTAATTTATTATGAAGATTGCAGAAATTAGAGAAATAGCTACCAATGAATTGGCAGAAAGAATTGAAGCTGAAGTAGCCAATTACAATCAGATGGTTTTAAATCATTCTATCTCTCCGCTGGATAATCCTGCACAGATTAAGAAGTTACGCAGAACAATCGCGCGTATGAAAGCAGAATTGCGTCAGAGAGAACTTAACAAATAATAATGGTCCTCATGGAAGCTAGAAATTTAAGAAAAGAAAGAACTGGTGTTGTAGTTAGCAATAAAATGGATAAGACCATTACTGTTGCTGCTAAGTTTAAGGAAAAACACCCTATTTATGGTAAGTTCGTTTCTAAAACGAAGAAATACCATGCTCATGACGAAAAGAATGAATGCCAGATTGGCGATACTGTTCGCATCATGGAAACTCGTCCTTTGAGTAAAACTAAGAGATGGAGATTGATTGAAATTATTGAAAGAGCTAAGTAATTATGATACAAGCAGAATCCAGACTTACAGTATGTGACAACAGTGGTGCGAAAGAAGCTCTTTGTATCCGCGTATTAGGCGGTACAAAGAGACGTTACGCCTCTGTTGGGGATGTTATTGTAGTTTCAATAAAGAGTGTTATCCCCTCAAGTGATATTAAAAAAGGTGCAGTATCTAAGGCCTTGATTGTACGTACAAAGAAAGAAATCCGTCGTGCTGACGGCTCTTACATTCGTTTTGATGACAATGCTTGCGTATTGCTGAATAACGCAGGTGAAATTAGAGGAAGTCGTATTTTTGGCCCGGTTGCGAGAGAATTGCGTAACGCGAACATGAAAGTGGTTTCACTTGCACCTGAAGTACTTTAATTTTGTAAAAGATTTAAGTAATGAGTAAATTACATATTAAAAAAGGCGATACAGTTTACGTAAACTCTGGTGAAGATAAAGGTAAAACTGGCCGTGTGCTGAAAGTTCTTGTTAAAGAAGGACGTGCACTTGTAGAAGGTATCAATATGGTATCGAAAAGTACCAAACCTAATGCAAAGAACCCTCAGGGTGGTATCGTAAAGCAGGAAGCTGCTATACATATCTCAAACTTGAATTTGGTTGATCCTAAAACAGGCAAGCCAACACGTGTGGGAAGAAGAGAAAGTTCTGATGGTAGAACATTTGTTCGTTATGCTAAAAAATCAGGAGAGGAGATTAAATAATGAGTAATACTGCTAGCCTTAAGAAAGAATATGCAGAGCGCATTGCTCCTGCTTTGAAGAATCAATTCCAGTATTCTTCATCAATGCAAATCCCTGTACTTAAGAAGATTGTTATCAATCAAGGCTTGGGTATGGCGGTAGCTGACAAGAAGATTATTGACGTAGCAATCAATGAATTGACTGCTATTACAGGACAGAAAGCTGTAGCTACTGTTTCTCGTAAGGATATCGCTAATTTTAAGTTGCGTAAGAAAATGCCTATCGGTGTGATGGTTACTTTGCGTCGTGAAAGAATGTATGAATTCCTTGAAAAACTGGTTCGCGTTGCATTGCCACGTATCCGTGACTTCAAAGGTATTGAAAGCAAATTCGACGGAAGAGGAAACTATACATTGGGTATCCAGGAACAGATTATCTTCCCTGAAATCAACATTGATAGCATCACCAAGATTTTGGGTATGAACATTACTTTCGTAACTTCTGCTCAGACTGACGAAGAAGGTTATGCTTTGTTGAAAGAATTCGGATTACCGTTTAAAAACGCTAAAAAAGATTGATAAGATATGGCAAAAGAATCAATGAAGGCTCGTGAAGTAAGAAGAGCTAAACTTGTTGCTAAATATGCTGAGAAGCGTGCTGCGTTGAAGAAGATTGTAAATTCTGGTGATCCTGTAGAAGCTTTTGAGGCTGCTCAGAAGTTGCAGGCTATCCCTAAGAACGCTAATCCTATTCGCTTACACAATCGTTGCAAACTGACTGGTCGTCCAAAAGGTTATATCCGTCAGTTTGGTATTTCACGTATTCAGTTCCGTGAAATGGCTTCAAACGGTTTGATTCCTGGCGTTAAGAAAGCAAGCTGGTAATTTATTTTTTTTATTAAATATTGTCAGGGTAGTCCTGATTAATTTAACAATTAATTTTTATGACAGATCCAATCGCAGATTATCTCACTAGATTGAGAAATGCAATTAGTGCTAAGCACAGAGTGGTGGAAGTACCTGCTTCAAATTTGAAAAAGGAAATTACAAAAATCCTTTTTGATAAAGGTTACATCCTGAACTACAAGTTTGTTGAAGACGGTCCTCAGGGTACTATCAAAGTGGCTCTGAAGTATGATGCAGTTAACAAGGTTAACGCTATCAAGAAACTTGAAAGAGTATCTACTCCAGGTATGCGTAAGTATACTGGATACAAAGACATGCCGAGAGTTATTAATGGATTAGGTATTGCTATTATATCTACTTCCAAAGGTGTTATGACAGACAAAGAAGCTGCTGAACTGAAGATTGGTGGTGAAGTTCTTTGCTATGTATATTAATGTTAGGAGGATAAGCAATGTCAAGAATTGGTAAATTACCCATTAGTATCCCTGCTGGAGTAACAGTTACTCTGAAGGAAAATGTTGTGAACGTAAAAGGACCTAAAGGTGAGTTGAGTCAGTTTGTAAATCCTGCTATCATTGTAGAGGTTGCAGACGGACACGTGGTGTTGAAGGAAAACGAAGAAGCTATGCTTGATAACCTGAAACAGCGTCATGCATTCCATGGTTTGTATCGTGCATTGATCAACAACATGGTTGTAGGTGTTTCTGAAGGTTACAAGAAAGAATTGGAATTAGTCGGTGTAGGTTACCGTGCTTCTAATAACGGTAATATCATTGATTTCGCTTTGGGTTACACTCATAATATCTTTATGCAGTTGCCTCCTGAAATCAAGGTTGAAACTAAATCTGAAAGAAATAAGAACCCTCTTATCATATTGGAATCTTGTGACAAACAGCTGCTTGGTCAGGTTTGTTCAAAAATACGTTCTTTCCGTAAGCCTGAACCTTACAAAGGAAAAGGTATTAAGTTTGTTGGTGAAGAAATTCGTAGAAAGTCTGGTAAGTCAGCTGGCGCTAAATAATTCACATAAAATCGTACAATTATGACAACAAAAATAGAAAGACGTATTAAGATTAAATATAGAGTACGCAAT